>ERZ1292629.5-Hain-H43-01um-R1-5-length-271864-cov-16_pt1 | contig 271864 bp, 278 predicted proteins | sample MGYA00564399_ERZ1292629 | MGnify/ENA primary metagenome ERZ1292629 (study PRJEB36523, sample SAMEA6512636) | groundwater metagenome | collected 2019-01-08 | study: AquaDiva: Metagenomics assemblies of 32 groundwater samples | reverse complement strand
ATGAGTTTATTGATTTAGACGACGGCCTGCTAAAATTTTTACTAAAAAAATAAAAATTTGATTTTTAAGGAGAAATTTATAATAAATAATAGCGAAAAAATATGACAGAACAAGAAAACGAACAAAAAATTAAAAGTATTGTTGATAAAATAACTGAAGAATATAAGCCTGAAAAGATCTTTCTTTTTGGTTCCTTTGCATGGGGAAACCCGACAAAAGACAGTGATATTGATTTATTTGTAGTTAAAAAAAGCGACAAGTCAACTCTTGAAATGATGAAAGATGTTTATAATATTATTTTTGAGAAAGGGGAAGCGGTTGATGTTTTGGTTTACACTCCCGAGCAGCTTGAAAAAAGGAAAAAAATTGGAGATCCGTTTATTTTAAAAATAATAAATAATGGCAAGCTTTTATATGGAACAAAATAAAAAAATATTAGTTTCAGAGTGGATAGAAAGAGCCGAAGACGACGAATTAAACGTTTTATCAATTTTGAAACACAGAGATGGAACACCAGCTTTTGTTTGTTTTATTTCCCATCAAATTGCAGAAAAATATTTAAAAGCCCTTCTGCTGTTTTACTCTGGCGACACTAAAAAAATTCACAGTCTTGCAAAACTTATTTCATTTATAAAATCATATTCTCCCGATACTACAAGGATTGAGAACGAGCTTAAATTGCTTGATCCTTACTATATTGGCGCTCGCTATCCGGCTGATATTCCATTAGAATCTTTTACTTGGGAAATGGCAGAAGAAGCTCATAATATAACAATAAAAATTAAAAATTTTGTTTTAGAAAAAATAAGCGAAAAACAGAAAGGAATTTTCCCGCCACAGCGGGATCCCGCAGAAGGCGGGACAACATTCTTAGTCGGCATAATAATTATCGTTGCTGTCGCAGTCATTCTTTTCGGCTCCGTTTTTGCCTGGCAATATCTCGCTCAAAAAAATATCCCACTGCAAATTTTAAACCAGCAACAAAACCAAAATCAACCTGACCAAACCGCGAGCTGGAAAACATATACAAATGACAATTACGGATTTGAAATAAAATATCCCTCAGGTTATATAATTTATGATAATAAAGAAAAAGAATCAACATTCTATACTTACCAGGTCTCCCAGATATTAGCAATCAAATCAGAAAAAGAAAATTATATAGACTGGTCGAATATAAGAATTTTAGCCGGAAACAGCAGCGGAGATTTGCAAAAGTGCTTAAAAAATCCGAATTTCACGGATTCAAGAGATATTGTAAACACAAAAATTATAAACGGAGAAAAATTTTATACCTCATACGAAGGTGGCGATTCGGCAATGGGTGGCGCAAGAGGATTTGTGATTTATAATCACATTGTTCGTAATAATGTTTGTTATATTCTTGCTTCTGAAGTTTATTGGCATGAAGTTGGTTATGGCGGTGTTATAAACAACGGAGTAAGCGATGCAACCCCGGAACAGACGGCAGGGCAGTTAAAAGCTGTTCAGTATAAAAAACAAATATTAAACCAAATAATTTCAACTTTTAATTTTACGAAATAACAACAAACCGCTCAGACGTGTTTGAGCGGTTAAATAAAAGCAAATAAATTATGAAAAAACGTCGAAAGGTAAAAAATCCGACAAAAGTTTTTTCTAAAGAATTTTTAGAGAGTTTGGCGCGCGCCGAAGCGGATATAAAAGCAGGAAGAATTACAAAACTAAATTCTTTAAAAGATTTAAGAAAATAATGAGAAAGCGGTTTAAACAAAAAAAGAGAAGCTGCCCTCTATGTAAGCCGAATAAAATGGGGCGGTCTAATCGCTGGAATGTTAAAGAATTTGCTGGAATAAAAGAATTTGAAAAATTAAAAAAACAAATATAAATAATTGCGGGAGCTGGTGTACTAATTCATACTAATTGCACTAATAAATTTATTCGTATAATTAGCATGTATTCGTATACTGGCATCGCAGAAATAAAAAATGACAAAAGATACATTTGAGTTAGAAGTCGGAGGCAAGATTATAAAAATAAAGACAACAAACTGGACGGAGCAAGCCTCTGGGTCTTGTTTAGTTCAATGCGGAGATACAGAGGTTTTAGTAACCGCCACCCTATCTCCATTTTCTAGGCCGGACATAGATTATTTTCCTTTAACTGTTGAATACGAGGAAAGGTTTTATGCTGCTGGAAAAATTTATGGCTCTAGGTTTATGAAAAGAGAAAGCAGGCCGACAGAAGAAGCAACCTTAAATGCCAGAATGATTGACAGGGCAATAAGGCCATTATTTCCAAAAGATTTTAAAAAAGAAGTGCAGGTAGTTATAACCTGTTTATCGTGGGATGGAGAAAACGATCCCGATATTTTAGCTATGCTTGGAGCGTCTTTTGCCTTAGCGACCTCTAATATTCCATGGAATGGCCCGTTAGGAGCTATAAGAGTAAGCAGGGTTGCGGGAGAATGGGTATTTAACCCAAGTTACAGCCAAAAAAAAGAGAGCGATATGGACTTAACTTTAGCCGCAATTGCCGCCCCCGAAGGGGCGAGCCTCGCCCAGAATGGGCGGGAAAAGGGGGATATTTTAGTTAATATGATTGAAATGGGGGCGAAAGAGGTTGTAGAAAAAGATGTCTTAGAAGCAATTAAAATTGCTGAACCAGAAATTAAAAAAATTATTGAAACTCAAATTAAAGCAGTAAAAAAAATAGGCAAAACAAAAGATGTTTTTGAACCTGCTGTTGAATTGGATATTGAAAAAGAAATAAAAGAATGGTTGGGAGACAAATTAGAAGACGCAATAAATAATGCGCCTTCGGGAGAAAAAAATCTAGGAGCCACTGAAACATTAAAACAAGAATTAATAAAATATTTGCAAGAAAAATCCCGATTGCCCGAAGGCAATCGTGGATCCTCGACAGCTTTGCTGTCGGGACAGGTTTTAGCTTTTTTTGAAAAAGAAATTGAAAAAATAATTATCAAAAATATTATAGAAAGAGACCATAGGCCAGATGGCAGAAAATCAATTGATATAAGACCTTTGTCTTGCGAAGTTGGCGTTTTAGCCCGAACACATGGCTCTGGAGTTTTTCATAGAGGACTGACAAAAGTGCTTTCTGTTTTAACCTTAGGCGGGCCCGGCGACCAGCAAATAATAGAAGGAATGGAAATTGTTGGAAAAAAGAGATTTTTACATCATTATAATTTTCCTCCATTTTCTTCAGGGGAAACAGCTCCAATGCGCGGGCCAAAAAGAAGAGAAATTGGCCACGGCGCTTTAGCAGAAAAAGCTTTACTGCCAGTGCTTCCAGCTGTTGAAAAATTTCCATATACAATAAGAATTGTTTCTGAGTCTGTTTCTTCTAACGGTTCAACTTCAATGGCTTCTACTTGCGCAGCTTGTATTGCTTTAATGGATGCTGGAGTTCCAATAAAAGAGCCTGTGGCTGGAATTTCAATTGGCTTAGCGAAAGACGAAGAAACTGGAAAATACAAAGTTTTAACAGACATACAGGGACCAGAAGATCATTTTGGAGATATGGATTTTAAAGTAGCTGGAACTAAAAATGGAATTACAGCAATTCAAATGGATGTTAAAATAGACGGCATAGATAAAAAAATCGTGGAAGAAGCATTGGAGAGAGCAAAAGATGCAAGATTTAAAATACTTGATATAATAAAGAAAACGATTGCAGAGCCAAGAAAAAGCTTATCGCCCTTTGCGCCAAAAATATTTTCTTTGCAGATTAATCCTGCAAAAATTGGCGAGGTTATAGGCCCTAAAGGAAGTGTGATAAACAAAATAATTGAGGAGTGCGGAGTGGCTGTTGATGTAGAAGACACGGGATTGGTGTTTATTACCGGCACAGACCAAGCTGGAGTAGACAAAGCAGTCAATTGGATTAAAGGAATTACCAGAGAGGTTCAAGTTGGCGAAGTTTTTCAGGGAAAAATTGTAAAAATAATGGATTTTGGAGCTTTTGTTGAAATATTGCCAGGCACAGACGGGCTGGTGCATATATCAAAATTTACGCCCTCTCACATAAAAAGTGTTTCTGAGGTTGCAAAAGAAGGCGATATAATACCGGTTAAAGTAATGTCTGTAGATGAGTTGGGCAGAATAAACCTATCTGCCATTGACGCAGGCTTTAAGCCGCAAAAAAATAAAAAAATATGACCACGCAAGAAGCTGAACAAAAAATTAAAAATATAGTTGATAAAATTGCTTTAGAGTATAAACCTGAAAAAATTATACTTTTTGGTTCTTTCGCATGGGGAAAACCGAATCAAGATAGCGATGTTGATTTGTTTGTAGTAAAGCAAAGCAAAAAAAAGAGAATCGATAGAGAAAGGGAGTTAAGGTTAAAACTTTTTGGATATAATTTTCCTGCCATGGATATTTTGATTTATACGCCAGAAGAAGTTGAAAAAAGTGTAAATGAATATAAGAATCTTTTTATAGAAGATATTTTACGCAACGGAAAAGTTATTTATGCCAAACATGGAAAGGCACTTAACATAGTGTTTCCTAAAAGACCATTAAATATTTTGCATTAGTTATGATAACAGATTATGTTAAAAACTGGTTTTTGCGAGCCGACGAAGATTTGGCGCTTATAGATGTTATATTAAAAAGAGAAAATTCTCTTTTTAATCCAGTTTGCTTTCATGCACAACAAGCAGGAGAAAAATATTTAAAAGGATTTTTAGCATATCACGATTTGCATGTAAGAAAGGTTCATGACTTGGAAATACTTATTGAAGATTGTATAAAAATTGAAAAATCTTTTGAAACGCTGAAGGATAGCGTAATGTTTTTAAATCAGTTTTATATTGAATCACGTTATCCAGATGATTATATAAAATTTTCACGTAGTGACGCAGAAAAAGCTAATGAATCAGCAATAAAAATAAAAAAATTTATTTTAGGAAAAATAAAATAAAAATTATTAGCGTCTTCATTTATAAAAGCTTCTATATTTGTAAGAGAAAAATATTATGCAGAAACAAATTTCAACTTTAACCGGCATAATAATTATTGTTGCTGCCACTGTTATCCTTTTTGGCGGAGTTTTTGGGTATAAATATTTCAGCGTAAAACAGCTGCAATTAGCGGAAAAAGCATTGCAGGCACAGCAAATCCTTGATAAGTCATTTCCCCTTGCAGGCGAATCAACAACTGAAACGGCGGGCTGGAAAACATACACAAACACTCAATACGGATTTAATTTTCAATATCCGCAAGTATATGGCTTACTCAAACAAGACGCTAATTATCCATACACGGGCGGGCTTGCAAATGTAAAAGCATCTTTTTTAGCTCGTGCCAGCAGTGAACAAGATAAATATCGTCTAAAAATTGCCGTTGTTCCAATAAACACTTATAGATTTTCTAATACTGGTGGTGAAACAATATCTTATGATTCAATTAATGGCAGATGCAAAAGAGATTTAAATAATTTTTATGAAAAAAATAATAATTTTAATTTTCAAGGTTATAAAGGTTGCTACATAAGCGAGGGAGATATAATAGGTGGATTTGTAGGATATTTAATTCCCAATATCAAAAATCAGCAATTGGTAGAAATTTTAATAAATTTTTCTGACAACGGATTAAGTTCAGAAGAAGCGTTGAAAGACTTAAATAGTATTATTTCCACCTTCAAATTTACAAAATAAAACCGATAATTAGTATATTAGTAAAAATTAGTAATTTAGTAGTTATATGGATACAGAAATTGACGAGTTAGAAGCAAAAGAATTTTTAAAAAGGGCAGAAGTGAGGACAATGAGAAAAGACCTTCAAAAAATGAGGGAAGCTGATGCATTAACAGAAAAAGACAAAATAATCAAATCTAAAACAACAGAGCAAGAAAAATTAGAAAAACTGCAAAAAGAAAACGAAGCAAAAGAAAAATTAGAAAAACTCCAGAGAGAGAAAATACTTCAAAACAATGTTTCGAAAGAGCGCGAGGCCGAAAAACAGATAAAAGATTACGCCGAAGAGTCTGAAAAGCAGCAAATCTTTTTGCTTGAATCGCAACGGCTTGGCCTGCAAAAACAAATTGATGTTTTAGAAAAAGAAAATGAGCCGGAGCTGGCATTGCAAAATAATAAAATTCTGCTGGAAAAAAGCATTTGGGAGGCTAAACTTAAATCTACAATAGAAAAAGAACAAAAAGTTGAGAATGAACAAAAACTTATAAGCGACAAGGAAAAAGAAAGCAATGTGCCATCTGAAAAAAAGAGCTTAGAACAAAGAAGAACAGAAATAGAAAATGAAAGGCAGGAAATAGAAAAAAAAAGATGGGCGATAGAAAAAGAATTGTCAAAGATAAACACTGAAATTAAAGAAGCAGACTCTGCTGAGCAAAAGATTTTAGAAAACAAAGAAAACCTAAAAGAACAAATAAAAACAATTGACAATTCTTTAAGGGAAATTTATTCTAAAATAATAAATAGGGCCCAAGAGAGAAAAAGAGGAGAAGAGGATCAGCAAAAATTGGAAGCATTAAAAGCGGCAGAAATAAATGCTCAAAAGAAAGAAAATGTCCAAAGAGAACAATGGGGCAAAACGGGCGAGAGCAAAGAAAAAGAATTTTTAAAGGATGTGCCTGATTCTTTTAAAGAGAAAATAGCTAAATCATTTGATGCAGAGGAAGAACAAAGAAAAAAGTTTATACAAACAGTTGAAGAGCAATCCAGTAATAAAAATATATAAAATTAAAAATAATGAATAAAAAACTAACCGATAAGCTAAAAACAAAATTGGAAGAGCAAAAAAAATCTTTGGAAGAAGAATTAAAAAGTTTTGCTAAAGAAGATAAAAATTTAAAACACAATTGGGATGCCAGATATCCAAACCGCGAAAATGGCAATATGGAAGAAGAGGCAGACGAAGTTCAAGAATACGATAATCTTTTATCTCTTGAACACAGCTTAGAATTAAAGTTAAAAGATGTTAATTTCGCTTTAGAAAAAATAAAAAACAACGGATACGGAAAATGCGAAAATTGCGAGAAAAAAATTGAAGAAGAAAGGTTAAAGGCTGTTCCTGAAGCGAAGTTGTGCATGAAATGCAATAAAAAATAAAATAAAAAACGAGGGGTTTGCCCTCGTTTTTTTAATGCTGCGTTTTTTTAATATTTTATTTTAGCGCCAATAGGATATTTTGCCAAAGGATTTTTAGCCCCTATAACCTCAAAGTGCATATGGCAGCCTGTTGAAATTCCAGCTCCCGGCGCGCCTGGCTGGCCTCCCATTAAAGCAATTCTGTCTCCAACATCAACCCTGTCTCCGGGCTTTACAAGAATTGTCAGAAGATGGCCATAATAAGTAACAACTCCATTTGAATGCAAAATTGTTACAGAATTTCCTCCGCCAAAATTCCAGCCGTACTTAACCCTTTGGACTTGGCCGGCAGCAGCCGCATAGATAGGAGTTCCGCATTTGTTTGCAGTGTCCACTGCGTTATACCAGTGCAAACCCTGGGTAATTTTGCCTTCGGTTGGGAATATAAAAAAGTTATCAGCCAATGGAACTTGAGCGGGTCCTGCTGGCGCTTTTTGCGGCATAACTCCTCCAGGAACAATTAAAAAGTCTCCAATATAAATATCTCCCTCGCCCGTAAGGCTGTTAAAAGAAACTATCTCGCCAACTTTTGCCTTATAAGTTTTTGCGATTGAGCTTATTGTGTCGCCAGACTTAACAACGTGTATTACTCCAGAAACTGGCAAAATAACAAGGGTTTGCCCAACTTTAATTTTTGTGCCACTGGTTAAATTGTTTGCAGAAAGCAATGTAGCAACAGATATGTTAAAATTTTGCGCGATTGACTGAATAGTATCGCCGGGAGCTATTGCATATTCAATAATATCGTTTGTTTGTTGAGAAGATCCGAAAATATCGCCTAAAACTTTTGTTGTCAAAATATTGGGGGTAGAAACGCCAAAAACAAAACTGCCTTCTATTATTTTAAAATCAGGCGTTTCTAAGGCCAAGGCTTTATTTTGGCCGATAAATAAGTTGTCTTTTTCTGAATTATTATTGAAAAAAGAGTTGAAAAATACAACCTCGCTGTTTTTTAAGCTGTTTAAATCGGCAAAACTGTCAGAGCCAAAAGATATTATTCCCAGCAAAACAAAAGATAAAAGGGCGAAACAAAACAAGGGGTTTTTGCATAAACCCTTTAAATTTGCCTGTCTTTTCCCTTTCAATAAATCTCTAAACAGGTCTATTTTTGCCCTTATTTTTTTGAGTGTTTTAGAAATAACTTTGAGGTTAATTCAAAATCAAACTTGAACTAAGTTTATCATTTTCAAGGCCTTAGGTCAAGAAGTTATACACAGCCCTTTATTGTGCTATAATACTCTAATGAATTTACTTTCGCCAACAGATATTAAAATTTTATTGGCAAAATATAACACAAGGCCTTCAAAAGGTTTGGGCCAGAATTTTTTAATTGATAAAAATGTTCTTCAAAAAATAATATCAGCGGCAGATTTAAGTAAAAATGACATTGTTTTAGAAATAGGGCCTGGCATTGGAACATTAACGCAAGAGTTGGCTCAAAAAGCCAAAAAGGTTATTGCCATAGAAAAAGACAAAAAAATGTGCAAAATTTTAAAAGAAACCCTCAAAGATTTTGACAATATAGAAATCATAAATGCCGACATTTTAAAAATTAAAGAATTAGAAAATTATTTAAAAATTAAAAATTACAAAATCGTTGCAAATATACCATATTACATAACATCTCCGCTAATAAGGAAGTTTTTGGAATCTCCCAAACCTCCGCGTGATTTTGTGCTAATGGTCCAAAAAGAAGTGGCGCAAAGAATTTGCACAAAGCCGCCCGATATGAGCTTGCTGGCGGTGTCAGTGCAATTTTACGCAGAGCCAAAAATTATTTCCTATGTTTCAAAAAATTGCTTCTGGCCCTCGCCAAAAGTTGACTCTGCAATTATAAAAATTAAGCCACAGATTAATGCGGATAAAAAACAGATTAATGCTGATTTATTTTTTAAAATTGTTAAAGCCGGGTTTTCACAGCCGCGAAAACAGCTTGGCAATAATTTACTTGCCCTGAGCCATAGTGAAGGGTCAAAAACTCTAAAATTAACTAAAGAACAAACAGCTATGTGGCTGGTAAAAAACGGCATTAAGCCATCTCAAAGAGCTGAAACATTGAGCATATACGACTGGAAAAATCTAGCAAATAGTTTATAATTTAAATATGAGATTAGAGCATTATTCGCAAGAAAAACTTAAAAAAGAAATTTTAGAAATTGTGGGCAAATATCTTGATTTAAAAAAATACAAGGTTTTTTTCTTTGGCTCGCGCGTAAGCGGTAAAGGAAACGAGAGGTCGGACATTGATATTGGCATTGAGGGGCCTGAAAAAATTTCTAATTCTATTATATTTAATATCAAAGATGAAGTTGAAAATTTGACTATTTTATACAGAATAGATATTGTCAACTTTACAGATGCAAGCAAGAAATTTTTAGAAGTGGCTTCACAATTTAAACAATATATTAACTAAAAATAAAAATATGACAAAATCAGATAGCTTAAAAGAAGATTATTTAAAAACATTAGAAAACTTAGAAAAAATTTTAAAATTAGAAAAAAATCAAATAAACCGTGACGCCGCGATTAAGCGCTTTGAATTATGTTTTGATGTAGCGTGGAAATTTATAAAATCGATACTTGAAGAAAAAGATATAATTTGCAACTCCCCAAATGACTGCTTCAAACAAGCATATATGCAGAAACTTATAGAGTATAGCGATTCCTGGATAAAAATGACGAAGGTAAGAAATGAAGCAGTCCATACTTACAAAGACGAGCTGGCCGAAAATCTGTATAAAGAATTGCCCGAATATTTAAAAATATTTCAAGAGTTAAAAGAAAAAATTAAATAGTGAATAACTTGGTTATCTTAAATTTTATAAATAATGCAAAATTAAATAAATATGAGAGAAGGTGAACCAAATTTTGAAGAAGAAAAAAATCCAGAGCAAATTGTGAAGAACGCTCTGTCGGCAGTTGAAAATAAAGATGCGTCAGATACTGTTTTGGGCTCATATTGGTCAAAACAAGCTAAGGAATTTTTTAGCGTTTCAGAAAATTGGAAAGACCTTAAAACAACCGCCGCAGTGGCGGGCATTTCAATAGGCGCGCTTCTTTTTATCTGCGGTAAAGTAGCACTGGGTGTTTTAAAATTCGCAAAAAAGGCCATTGAAAAGAAGGGCAATGTCGGTTTTAAAGAGGGGTGGGAAATTGGGGGAGAGATATTTTCTTTTGACGGCAAAAAAGAAAAGAAGTAATTTATCAGAATAAAATAAATGACAAACAATAATTTTTTAAAAAAAATGTCGGGGGCAGAAGCAGATTTAAATTTAAGGGTTTTTAACTTGGTAATTGGCAGAGTTTTAAAAAGCGCTTATTTAAATCTTGAAGAAAAAGATAAAAAAGATATGGAGCAAGTTTTTCTTTCAGATGATGATAAGCAAAAAGAACAATTTATAAAAAAACATATGCCTAATTTTAAAAAACTTTTTGAGAAAGAGGCAAAAAAAATTGAAGGCGAGATTAAATCAGAAATAAAAAATCAGTTTTAAGCAACAAGTTTAACATATTTTATATGATTTAATGTGAACCCTTGAAAAAGCCCTCTAAAAATGGTAAAATAAAATATGAAATTCAGACAAACTCTTTTTTGGGACACAGATCTCAAAAGCATAAATATTAAAAAAAATGCTAGATACATAATTGAACGGATTTTAGAATTCGGAGAACCAAATGAAGTTCGCTGGCTTTTTAAAACATACTCTAAAAATGAAATAAAAAAAGTAATGAATTTGCCAAGGGCTCAAATTAGCAAAAAATCAAAATCTTTATGGTCTCTCCTCCTAAAATAAACAAAAATTTAGAAAAATTGCGTTTGAGCGCAATTCCAAAAACTACTAGTGACGCATTTTTAAAATGCATCGCGCTTCTTTTTTTTTCGCAAAATGGATGGTATCTTGCCGGCGGAACAGCCTTGGCTCTCCAAACAGGACATCGCAGTTCAATAGACTTGGATTTTTTTACAATTCAAAAATCATTTGATGAAAAAAATGCCGAAGAGACTTTTAGTATTTATAACACATGGAAAACATCTTCTCTTAACAGGGGAACACTATACGGCGAGCTGAATGGAGCGAAAATAAGCTTGATTTCTTATCCATTTTTTAAAGCATCAAAACCTTTTTTAAAAGTTGGAACCGTTTCTATAATGTCTCCTCAGGATATTGCCGCAATGAAAATAGCGGCCATAAGCCAGCGAGGAAAAAAACGAGATTTTTTTGATTTATACTGGTTATCTTTAAATATCCAACCACTTAAAGAAACTGTTAGAATGGCCCAAAATCAATACTCTGTGAAGCAGAACTTAAATCATATCCTAAAATCACTTACTTATTTTGACGACGCCGAATCCGACCCCGATCCTAAAATTTATTTTAAGACTACATGGAAAGAAGTAAAATCATTTTTTCAACAGGAAATTAAAAAAATAAGCAAGGAAATTTTTTGAAGAAAAAAATATAAAAAAACATATTCCCAACTTTAAAATTATTTTTGAAACCGAGGCAAAAAAAATTGAAAAAGAAATAGGAGCAGAAATAAAAAATCAACTTTGAACAACAAAAATGTTCCAGTCTAAAGATAAAGAAAATAATTTCGCATATATAGATAGTCAGAATTTAAATCTCGGCGTAAAAAGCATGGGGTGGAATTTAGACTTTAAAAGGTTTAGAATATATTTAAAGGAAAAATACGGCGTTTCTAAAGCATACATTTTTATCGGATTTGTTCCGGGAAATCAAAATTTATACAACGCCCTTCAAGAATATGGGTATGTATTGGTTTTTAAACCAGTTATTTTAGGCGATGACAAAGAGCCCAAAGGCAACATTGACGCCGATTTAGTTTTAAAGGCAATGATTGACCTGCATGAAAACATCTTTGACAAAGCGGTTATTATAACCAGCGACGGTGATTTTTATTCTTTAGTTGAATATTTTTATGAAAAAAATAAATTTAAAACAGTGATCAGCCCCAACAGAAAAAAGTGTTCATCAATTTTGAGAAAATCTGGAAAAGAAAAAATGATTTATTTGGATAATTTAAAACAAAAATTAGAGTATATTAGAGTATAAAAGAAAAAGCACCGCCTAAGGACAAAACCTCAAGAGGTACTTTATCATGGTGATACATATTTAGTATAGCAAATCATAACGCCCTGTCAAGGGCATACAAAAAAGCTACAAACTATGCCAAATTTCTCCTCAATTTTAAAAAATAAAAAAATATTTATTTTTATCTTTTTGTTTTTTATTTTTTTCTTAATATCACCATTAACTACAAATGCTTGGACATGCTTGTCAAGCAAAGCAAATCAGGGCGGTACAGTTTATACTTACTGTGTTTTAGACCGATCCGCTACAAATGCAGGCAATGCTACCTTTGAAATAACAGAATTTGGCAAAGCGCTTACGGTATCATTGTCTTCTCTTATTGTAGAAGGTAGCCATATAATCGCCGTTTATACTGCATATATTCTTTCTTATGTTGTAAGCGAAATTATGGGTGCCACGATAACATCAAAGGATGTGTCATTGGGTACAGATTTTACTCCAGCTTGGGCATCAGTAAGAGATTTAGCTAATATGCTTATTGTACTTGGGTTTGTTATTATAGGAGTGTCTACATCCTTAAGAATTAGAGAATATGAAGCTAAAAAACTTTTGTTGCCTTTAATATTAGTTGCTCTTTTGATTAATTTTTCGGGTTTATTTGTTGGTTTAGTTATTGATGCATCTAATATAATAACGAAGGGATTAGGTGAAGAATCTGGATCAATATCAGAAACGGTTGTTTTTAATTTACAAAAACAATCATTTCTTTTACTTAATAAAACTGCCGCCGAAAATAGAACATGGACATTTGCATCAACTGCTTTGCTTTTTTCTGCTGTATATTTAGGCGTAGCATTTACTTTTATTTATTTAGCAATCTTGCTAATCGCAAGATTTGCTATTTTAGCAATATTATATGTTTTATCCCCCTTAGCTTTTGCATTTTGGGCATTCCCCGCTTCAAAAAAACTATGGTCAGAATGGTGGAATAATTTTTTAAAATGGTGCTTTGTAGGGGTATTCAGTTCATTTGTTCTTTTTTTAGTCGCCCCATTAATGGCACCACTTGGGAAAAATAGTGATTTATTACAAACCATTATTACTGTTTCTATCGTATTAATTTTTCTATTTGTTGGATTTAAGATGACTGCAAAGAGTAGTGGCGTAGCATCTATGGCAGCTGGGGCAGTGATGGGATTAGCGACAGGGGCGGCTGGGCTTGCAATGGGAGCCGTTGCAGGAGGAGCAAAATTAGGAGGCAAGGGTGTGTTTGCTGGAGCGGATAAATTAAGTGGCGGAAAATTATCGTCTGCGACACAATCAATTAAGGGCGGAGTCGGCAGAACAATGGAAAGATTTGGACTTAAACAAACTGGCACTACTGCTTTAAGCGAAGCCGCCAGGGTGGAAAAAGAACAAAAAGGAATGGATGGCGCTCTTGCTAGCGGAAATGATGCCGACAAAGCAAGGGTTCAACAATTAGCCAGAACAGGCCGTGGCGTTAAAGGAGCTGCTGCAATGTCCGCGGTAGTTAAGGCTGGACAAATGAATGAAACATTTAAAGATAAGAAAGGAGGAATAAACACAACCTTAGCAAACCAAAGATTAGATATTGCAGGACAATATGGCGCAGGAAACTTAAGAAAAGAAGCTTTAAAAACTAATCCAAACTTTGCTGGTTCGCCTGAAAAGATAATGGAAGCCGTGAGGAAACAATCTGCTAAAAACTTTACAAATAACGTTGAAGCAGAGTCTTTCAGTGATTCAGTTGTCAACGCAATGACAAAAGACCAAAAAGACTTTCTGTTTGAAAGAGGAAGCAAGGCCCAACAGGATGCATGGTTTGCACATGCATCAGACCTCAACATCGCCAAGCCTGAAGAATATAAACACTATAAAGAAATATATGAAAAAAACCAAGCTACCGGAAATGCAATTATAACTCCAACAGTTCCAACGCCACAAAAACGATCTTTTGCTTATAGAGCAGGAAGGGCGGTTGGGGCAACGGTGGAATTAGCTGAAGCTACCAGAGATTATATTAGATCTGCTCCGGGTAGAATTATTGAAAAGACTAAAAAGACTGGAAAAGCCGCAATAGATTCAGCAGTAGATTATACAACCGGCGAAGGAAGCACAATAGGCTGGCTAAGAGGAAAAAGACCAAAAAAATAAAATAAGATTAAAAACATGGAAAATATAAATAATAAAATTATTGTTTTTTCACAAAATACCGCTCCGATTATTCTTGATATTTTACAGCGATTTAATTTAAAGGAAACAAATGACGAATTTCAAAGAAAAATTACAGAAGGAAAAATTATAAATTCTGGTTTATTGTTAGAAACAGCAGAAAGTATTGTTTTAGGAGAAATTAGAAAAGAAAACCTTGTTGAATATTTGAAAAATAATTTAAACTTAGCAAAAGATGTTTCTGAAAAATTAGCGGGGGAGATTGACAGCAAGTTAGTTAGTTTGGCGAGAATAGCATCGCAAGAAGATTTAGAAATTTTAAAAAAATTAGAAGAAAAAGAAAAATTAGAACAAGGGGTGGAAAACGAGAATGAAGAACCCAAAATGAAACCATTAGACTTGCCGATTGAAGTTGAAAAAATAATAAATAATGCAGAGAAAAAACCTGAAAAAATAGTTTTGCCAAAAAATACTGAACCAGAAATAAAAACACAAGAAAATAATTTTCTAAAACCTGCCGGTCAACCGCAAAAAAACGACTCGTATAGAGAGCCAATTGATTAAAAACATAAAAAGCGGGGAACCAGATACAATATCTGATTCCCCTTTTGTTTTATCCTTTTTACGGGTTTGCTCTCGGATCTTGAGGAGAATATTTACCGAAAGTTTTGAAATACCAATCAAAATTCTCCTGAATCATTGCGGCTTTAGCAGCAGAATCCGGCTGAGCTGCCGCATTTCCTTGGCCGGCAGTGGGATTTCCACTCGTCACCGGAGTCACACCACTACTCTTAAGGCTTTGGTAAATTGCGAGCAGTTGTACGAGTGGGTCCAACTGACCGCCACTCGCATCACCAACAAGAGTGGGCCTTACCCCAAGAACTTTTTGTTGAATCAAATTCCAGTTTCTACTTGCAACTGGGTATTTACTCAGCCACTTTTCAAAACCGTGGTCCGGATCAGCAGTTATTGCAGCCCTAAGTTCTGTTTGAAGGTCTGCTACCGGAGTACCGAGCCATTGAGAAATCATAGAGATTTCCCGACCAGAGGTTTCGGAGGCAAAAGATAATGCCCCAACCCTCTGTTTAACTAATTCTGCCTCTGCATCACGCTCTGCTTGCCATTTTTCCAAAGTGGCCTTACGGTAGGTTTCATCGGGATCAATATTCACCGTTTCAAGGGCGAGAACCTCAATTCCGTAAAAATCCCTTAGCTTGTCTATAATGCTGTAACTACCATCTTCGCCTTTCAATCTCAACTGTTTTATAACATCCCTGTCAAGTTGACTCTTGGGATCGCTAATAATCTCCTCATACGTGTGATTGGAAATGTACTCTCTCACAGCAGGCGCTATTCTGACCACAACAGCGTCAAACCAATCCTTTACGGCAAACAAAGCCTTATAAGGATTAACTACGCGAGCCGTAAGAGTTATTTGAGCATTAAGATCAAGAAGATCCTTACTCTCAGCTTTTGTGATTCTAAGACCGTACTGGTAATCAACTGAGGCGAGGATAAAATCCACGTCTGCTTCAGAACGATCCTGCATAACTCCATCTGGCAAACTTTTAACCCACGTAAAATCGCGTTTGTAGATTGTGTGGATAAATCTGATGCCAACAAAACGCAGGCCGCCGAGTAATTCGAACAATCCAAGTTCTTGTTCGCCAGGCCCAATGTTGCCGTCTGCATCCATAGCATAGCCGGTCTTTGCCAACAGAACTTTATCAAAAGCCCCAAACTTGAGTACAATTTTTGCGGTTCCTTCTTTCACAAATGTGAATTTGAAAACCGCAAAAAACAAAACAACAAAAACCGCAAAGAAACCCAACGTAGCGCTCAAAATAATCATAAAGGTTACCATCGCATCTCTCCTTCTTTGTGTATGACCCCCGCTTAGCGGGGTTGTCAAAGTTCAAATTCGGGCAAGAGAAACAATCTCATGCCTATACTTAATTATAGCATATCTAACTATCTGTGTCAAGATGTTGAGAACTCGTTGTTGATTGTAAGTTTTTATGCATGCTATAATAATAAAATAACTCTTTAATTAATTTCTAAGTTATAATTTCTAATTTATATTAAATTTTTAAGAATTAAGACTTATTTACTTAATACTTTAATAAAAATTTAAAATTAGAAATTGAAAATTAAAGCATATGGAGCAATATCCCATTCCACAATTTATTGAGCAAGAGGGAAAAATTGCTTTCTTTATATCTTTCCGCCAATTTTTTTATTTGGTGGGGGCTGGAGCGGTTTGTTTTGTGTTATACTTTTTCCTGCCATTTTTTCTTTTTGTCATAGCCAGTTTTATAATTGGCACGGCCGCCGCGTTTTTGGCATTTGTTACTATAAATGGCGTGCCGATAATAAACACTATTTTAGCTTCAATAGGATTTATGGCGGGAGCCAAAAATTATACCTGGAAGAAAAAAGAATCTCTTTACCCATTTCATGCCGTAAAAAGAACTCAAATTAAAAAAATAGAAGAAGGCCCAGTTTTAAAAACACAGCAAAGCAGATTGAGAAAAATAAGAACAGATGTGGAGCTAAAGACTAAGTAGTCTTTAGCTCTAATTTCTAATTTTAAATTTCTAATTTCTATTAAATGATTAATGAATAAAGATTCAAATAAAAAAGAATATAATTTAGAAGAAAGAACCGCAAAATTTTCAGAAGCCGTATTAGATTTTTTAAAAAGTATTAAACGAGATGATATTAACAGAAATATAATAACCCAGCTTGCAAGAGCCACAACATCTATAGGAGCCAATTATTATGAGGCTAATGCATCAAGTTCAAAAAAAGATTTCAGAAATAAAATTTATATTTCGAAAAAAGAAGCTAATGAAACTAAATATTGGCTAAGAATATTGGCAAACTACCATCCCGAATTAAAAGATAAAATAACGAAATTTTGGCAAGAAGCTCATGAATTTCATTTAATTTTTCAGAAAGCGACCAATACAATGGACAAAAAATAGAAATTATATAAATAAAAATTTAATAGAAATTAGAAATTTAAAATTTAAAATTAGTAGCCTATGGCGGAAAGCGCGACGCAAGCATTTTTAGAAATACAAGACATAAGAGAAGGTGTTTTGATTTTGAAAAACAGCTCTATAAGAGGAGTGATGATGGTTTCGTCTATAAACTTTGCTTTAAAATCTGAAGAAGAGCAGACAGCTATTATTTATGCGTACCAGAACTTTTTAAACTCTTTAGATTTTTTCTGCCAAATTGTCGTTCAGTCAAGAAACATAAATATAACTCCGTATTTAGACGGCTTAAAAGATTTAGAAGACAAACAAACCAACAGCTTGTTAAAAAAACAAATAACCTCTTATAGAGAGTTTATAAAAAATATGGTGGTGGGAGATATGGTAATGACAAAAAACTTTTATGTTGTGATTCCATATAACCTAATGGAGATTTTTGGCATAAAAGCGGCGGCAAAACAATTTGATTTTTTAAATCCAAACAAAAAAGAGCAAAATAAAGAAATAAAAGACGAAGAATTTCAAAGATGCAAGGGCCAGCTTTGGCAGAGAATGGAATTTTTAGCTACGGGACTTCGCAGGTGCGGATTAGAAGCAATACCTTTAACAACACCAGAACTTATTGAGCTTTTTTGGGCAATACACCACCCAGAGCAGGCAGAAATAGGATATTATCCCGAAATACTGCCAGAACTTCTCAAGTAATTTTCAATTTCTAATTTTCAATTTTCATTAAATTATCAATTAAATAAGTCTTAATAAATTAGAACTTTAATAGAAATTATAAATTATAACTTAGAAATTTTAAGAAATTTTTAAAATGGCTTTACCGTTTTTAGACAATCTTTTTGGGAAGAAAAAGGAGAATTTAATAGAAGACAAAATCTTTGAAGAAGAAGCGTTTGATGTGCGCGATATTATTGCTCCTCCTTTTATTGGTGTTTTACAAGACCACATTAAACTGGGAGAGCGGCTTGCCAAGTCCTTTTTTGTTTTTTCTTATCCAAGATATTTAAACACCGGCTGGTTTTCTCCTGTAATTGATTTAAGCACTCCAATGGATATATCGTTTTTTATACATCCTGTAAGCAGCGAATTAATTTTAAAAAAGCTAAGGAAAAAAGTTACAGAAGTTTCTTCAGAACTTATGGAAAGGGAAGAAAAAGGGCTGGTGAGAGACCCTTCGCTGGAAACTGCTTATAAAGATATTGAAAATTTAAGAGATAAATTAATGACTGCCCAGGAAAAAATGTTTCGCCTCGGGCTTTATATAACTATTTACGAAAACTCTGAAAAAGAATTAAAAGACACAGAGCTTACTTTAAGGTCAATTTTTGAATCGCGCTTAATTTACATAAAGCCTGCTTTGTTTAAACAAAAAGAAGGGTTTGTGTCTTGCAGCCCTTATGGGCTTGATTTGCTTGACGTGCACACTCCAATGGATACAGAGCCGCTTTCTACTGCCTTCCCTTTTATTTCGTTTGACCTAAGCTCTAACGAAGGAATTTTATACGGCGTCAACAGGCATAATAATTCGCTTGTGCTTTTTGACAGATTTAGTTTAGAGAATGCGAATATGGTCGTATTCGCAAAAAGCGGATCGGGTAAAAGTTACGCAATAAAATTGGAAATACTGCGTTACTTAATACAGGGGATTGATGTAATTATTATTGACCCAGAAAATGAATATGAAGTTTTAGCTGATGGAGTGGGGGGAGCATTTTTTAAAATTTCGCTGTCTTCGCAAAGCCATGTAAACCCTTTTGATTTGCCTTTGCCAGGACCAGACGACAGCCCAGAGGATATTTTAAGGTCAAACATTATAAACTTGGTTGGGCTTTTAAGAATTATGCTTGGAGGGCTTACTCCAGAAGAAGACAGTGTTTTAGATGAAGCTTTAACAGAAACTTATGCTGTCCGCGATATTACTGCGCAATCTGACCCAAAAACCTGGCAAAATAATATTCCTATAATGTCTGACTTTGAAGAAATTTTAGAGAGCATGACAGGCACCGAATCTTTAGTAAAACGAATTAAAAAATTTACCAAAGGAACTTTTGCTGATTTTTTCAACCAGCAGTCTAATATAACAATAGATAAAAGTTTTGTTGTTTTTGGAATAAGAGATATGGAAGAATCGTTAAGGCCAATAGCCCTGTATATTATTATGCGATATATTTGGAACATTGTCAGGTCAAAATTAAAAAAAAGAATTTTAGTTATTGACGAGGCTTGGTGGCTGATGCAATCGCAAGACGGAGCTTCATTTCTTTTTGGATTGGCAAAAAGAGGCAGAAAATATTGGCTGGGAGTGACAACTATTACTCAAAATGTTGCTGATTTTATGAGCTCAGATTATGGAAAGGCAATTATTACAAACTCGTCTTTGCAATTGTTAATGAAACAATCGCCAGCCGATATTGAAACTGTGCAAAAAACATTTAATTTAACCGAACAAGAAAAATACTTGCTTTTGGAGGCGGCTGTTGGCGAAGGGCTTTTCTTTGCCGGTAAAAAACATGTGGCAATTTCAGTTGTGGCAAGCCAGACAGAAGACCAAATAGTAACTACTATGCCAGAAGAAGTTTTAAGAAATAAAGAGACTAAAAGAGTAGAGAATTTAAAAGAAAACTTGCCAGAGCAGTAAAACTTTATTTTAACTAAATGAAAAAACAGCATAAAATTTTATTTTTGTTATTTTTTGGGCTGTTTTTTTTATTAAATTTTAACTTTGCTTTAGCGCTTGAAATGCGATATCCGCCTATTTTTGGCCTTTCAATAAACGATACTTCTTCTTTTCCAGAATATGCAAAATATTTTTTTAACATAGGTATAAGCATTGCCGGGCTTTTAGCTGTTATTGTAATAGCTTGGGGAGGAATACTATGGATGTTCGGTTTGAGCATAGGTAAAATAATTGACCCAAAAAAGGGAACCAGGGCACCAGCAGAAGCTAAAGAATGGATAAAATCAGGCATTACTGGATTAATAATAGTAATGTGCTCTTATTTATTGGCCTATACTATAAACCCTAATTTAGTTATTTTTAAGTTAGATAAATTAGGTTCTGTTGCTTTTAATGAGAATCCTGTTGATTCTATTCCACCGGGAGCTAAAATAACCACATTTCAAGAAATACCAATAGGCAGTTTAACTGAAACAGCTTTAACAAGAACAATAGATTGTTATGGTTTTGACCAAGATGGAAACCCTATAGAGGGCGAGCAAGCTAAAACAGAAAATAATGAAAATGTGAAAGGCCCAACTTATTTAAACCACGACAGGGCTGATTGCCTTTTGCAATTGGCAGACGGCGCGCAAAAAAAAGCAAAAGTAGCTAATGATTTATCAAATGAAATAATTAGAATAATGAATAGCTGTTCTTGCAGTCAATATGGAAAATGTGAGTCAACTTGCGATTCAAAAGTAGCTGAAGACGGCTCGCCAGTTGGTTGTAAACCGGGGAAAGATCTAGACTCCGGAGAAATAATCTGCGTGGGGCCTTGCGTAGAAGGCGCCTGTAAAATGCCTTCAACCGGCACTTTAGACTGCTGCCCTACAGGGATAAAAGACAAAATACAACACGGGCCAATAAAAATAGGGGGAAGCCAAACAAGCGGTGGCAGCTCTTGTTCTAGCCCAGAAAAAGAATATAAGGGGTTAGATGAGTTCAGAACAAAACTTTTTAGCGTTTCAAGCATTGTTGAAAAACAGGTTAGGATAAACGGCAAAACAATAACCATAATTGATAAAAATAAATGGAATAATTTAAAACTCATAGAACAATTGATGTATTTTAAGGAAAAAATGCGGGCAATGAAAGATAAATTAAAAAATGATATTAATATTTTAGACAGCGCAAAAAGCGTGCTGTCTTCAAGCAGATGCTACCTTACTTCTTCTTCTGTTGGCTTATTTGAAAAAATAAAAGGAACAAGAACAGAAGAAAATGTTATTTTAATAGATAAAACGTTTGCCGATCCAGAAACCGGCGCCACCGTAAACGCATCAAAATATTGCAAAGGATTTAATTATGGAAATTCCAGTTGTTTTAAAAAATGCAATGACACTTGCCCGGATTCAAGCCAGCAGGCTATTCAAAAATATAAAGAATGCGGCAGTTGTAAGCCTGACGATGCTGAATGTTTAAAAAAGCAAGAGATATGCGTTGAAAATGCTTATCTTTCAAGGCCTTGCACACTTTCAGATTCTTCTCAAAATTTTGGACAATGCATAGTTTCTTGCAGAGATGATTGCTCAATAAGCTGCTCTAAAAGATATAATGAATGCTCTGACGAATTTAAAATTTGCCAAGAACAATGCAAAGATAATTCAAAATGCGTTTTAGACCCACAAAATGAATGCTTATTTAACTCCCAAGGTTTTCAAGAGGGCGCAAATAATGTTAACGACACGGGCAACGCAAAATATAATATTGATAATGCTTATTTATGCAAATACGGGTCTAATTTATATGCCGGATATTCTGACTGCTTAAAATCATCTGCTGACAAAACCAACTATTCTTCATCTTATATTTATCAAAATCAAAATAAACAAAAATGTCCAAAACCATATCAGCCTAATCCAGACAATCCGTCTTGCTCTTCTACAGTAAATGAAAATGCTTATTGCAGCCAAATATGTCCAGAAACTTTAAAATGTCCTAGCGCTTCAAGGTGTTCAGATTGCCCATGCGATAAAATAGATGAAACCATAACCTTTTCACTACCCAAAATAGGCGGTTCCAGCTCCAGTTCTAGTTCTAGTAGCGGCGGAGGAGGGAGCAGTAGTTCAAGCAGTTCAAGTAGCAGTGGGTCATGTCCTATTATAACTTGCCCCGACGGAACAAAAAGCTGTAATTGCCCAACTACACCATCTAAAAGCCTAACGTATACGCCTGTTTCAAACAGCTCAAAAGCGAGCTTAATTGCCACCTGCCAAACTACTCGTCCTGATTTGCCTAACTATTGCAGCGGTGGAGGAATTTGCATTAATGGTGTGTGCCAAAGGCCGGGCGGAGGCGGAAGTAGTTCTAGTAGCGGCGGCGGCAGTAGCAGCTCCAGCGGCTCTGGCAGTGGAGGTGGCGAGGATAAATATTCTATTCATGTCACTGCTTTTAGAATAACGGGGCCTGAATGCAGTGAGTATGCTTATAATGACGACCCTTTAACATTTTACTGCGAGAAAAATTGGTGGGATAATAAAGATAATGCAGGAAAAGAAACTCCTGTCGGAAAAAATAGCAACTGTCCTAAGGAAAATGAAATACCAGTGGGCCAGACAGTTGACGACACTCAAATATGGCTTTCAAAATTGCAAAATACCGTTGACACTATTTTAAAAAGCTTAGATGACACTGTTTCCTTTTTGAAAAAAATAGGAGATAAGGACGAAAACCAATACTGCCAATGCACAAGCAAATATGATACTGATAATAAAGACTCAAAAAAAGCTGGAAAGCCAATATGCAAAACAGATTGTAAATATAATGCTCCTGCTACTACAACCACAAAAGATCCTGATACCGGAGAAGAAAAAACAACAACCACAAAAGAAAGCTGCTCTTTTTTGCCTTGCGGGGGTAATCCTTGCCAGCAGATTATAGATTATCTTTTAGAGGTTTCAGAAAAATACAGGCAGTTGAAACTTTCTTACATAGATTTTTATGTGTCGTCTCTTTATGAAGGCAGAACAGACCTTTTAAAAGAATTAACTTATTCAAGAGAAAAAACAAATTATTGCAGTTTAGTGCAAAATGTTTACGGAAGCCAAGCTCAATTATTAAGCTGCACAAGAGTGCAAGACGAATTAATTTCTTCTGTATTCCGCGGTAAAATAACATTAGGCAACAAACTTATACAAGCTTACTGTTATGGGCAAAGGGCTGGAACAATATTTTCAAATAAATCATTAACTGACAATTGGTTTTGTTGCGACCAACAAGCAACATCCGAACAATAAAAATATAAAAAATAAAAAATATATTATGAAAAACAAATATTTATTGCTTGCGTTTTTTATACTATTATTTCTTTTTGCGAGCAGCAGTTTTGCTTTGGCATTAGAAATAACTTATCCGCAGATTCCTGGATTAGTTGCGCCCTCTCCAAATTGCTCGGGCAGTGGTTGTTTGTCAATATATATATCTTATTGGTTTGGATTAGCCATAATACTCTCTGGAGTTTTAGCTGTTATATCGTTAGCTGTTGGAGGTGTGCAATTGATAATGTCAGCTGAAAGTCCAGAAAACGCAAGTAGCGCAAAAGACAGGATAAAAGGGGCAATTTTAGGTTTGGTGTTGACTCTGGCTTCTTTTATAATTATAAGAACTATTAACCCTGTGCTTATAACTCCCACCTTAACGCCATTGCCCGGCGTTGCAGGAATTTTTTATTCTATTGGCCAAAGCATAGAAAATTTAAGAGCAGTTCCGCTGGAAGTGTCCAATGTAATAACAGGAGTTCCAGAGGGAGGGTATAATACAATATTTTATAAATGCGATAGCCCAGGGCCCGCCCTTTTAATTTGGAAATTTTCTAAAGAAAATTTTGGCACAGCCAATGGTTATCAAGACGCATGGGTAAACAGAATAGAATGCAATAATTTTTCAAATATTGACTCCCTCTCTTTTAAAATGGCATTTGAAACGCCAGGAATTTATTATTATTTAGACGACGCCTGCGCTGGATTTTCTTCTGGAGCTGTCACGAGCAATCAAGACCAAATAGATGAAGTGTTCAGAGGCAAAATAAAATCAATAAGATTTGTTCATAATGCGGCAATCGGCCTATATTATGGAGTCATTTTTCATAAAGAAATTGGAGTTGCTAATGGAGGGCAATGCACATATCCAATTCTGCCCATGAATAATATGTCTACCAACTATTGCCTTAACAAAGACATTTATAATATTCCTATTGGAAATCTCCCTGCCTCTTCTGTAGAAGTATTTAAATGGGATACCAATCCTGCATCTTACCGCGACGGCATAGATTTTTACAGCGAGGCATTTGGATGGAGCCAAGCCGCCCAGATAAGAGGAGAGGGTTATTATAATTTGCCTTCAAACGAAATAGGAAGGGGGCTGTCAAAATATACAAAAGATATTGTATTCAAATACACTCCAGATACAACCCAAGATTATAAAAACGCGTTTAAAAATTTTGAAGACAAACAGGGGTCTATAAACATTAAAGACCATTATTTGGTTGGATTATATTCTCAAGATGCTTTATTCGGCGGTGTTTATTGCCAAACTTTTACTAAAGATGCGCCAAATCTAAATTTAGAGTCAATTATAGCCACAGGCTCTATAAATATAGGCACAGTTCAAATAGTACCAATAAAATAGAAACTATAAATGCCTTTAAAAATAAAAAAAATATTTATTGTCTTTTTTGGGTTTTTATTTTTAATTGTAGGATTTTTTTATTTTACGCCAAGCAAAATTTTTGCCTCAGCTCTTGAAGTTAATTATCCTGTGCTGGCAACAGGAGAAAGTTTAGGTCCAACAAGCAGCCTGCCGGAGTATTTTATATACATTTACAAAGCTGGCATATTTTTAGGCTTTTTTTCAGTGTTTATTTCTTTAGTTATAGCTGGCGTTTTATATTTATTATCTCCTATAAGTCCAGACGCCTTATCAATGGCAAAAGACAGAATTTCTGGCGCAATAACAGGCTTAATTATTTTATCAACGCTTTATTTGATAATAACAACAATAAACCCCCAATTAAGCTTTTTTAATTTTACGGGGCTGGGAAAAGCGCCAGAGCCGCCTCCAGAAAAAAAACAAGCTGGCGTTTATTTTTATAATTCAGAAGATTGTTCTGGTAAGGTTAGCCCGCTTACTTCTAGCGCAAGAGACCTTGGCGAATTAAAAAATGCGAAATCAATAAGCATTGAAAAAGATTCTGCAAATGCTTATGTTTCTGTTCTTTACGATATATTTAATTTTCAAGGCAAATGCCAATATATTGATCCAAATGTAAAATGCAACACTTTACCGGGTATTTTTAATTCGGCTTCAATTTATAATTATGACTATTCTCCCAATGGAGACGGCGTATATTTTTACCGCAAATCTTTTTTTAATAAAAATGGCGGCTATTATAAAGTGCCAAATCAAAATATAAAAAATAGCGCCAGTGGCATTTATATAGAATCATTAGAAAATTTGCAATTTTCTGGAAACAACAGCGGGGGGTGCACGGTACCCGAAGAAGAGCAAGATTGCATAAAATGGGAAAAAAATGGAATTTGTAAAGAAAAAAAATGCCCCGCCTTGGCGGGAGAAAATATTTCTTCAATAGAAATAAAAGGCAACTATTTTGTTTTATTAGTTTATTTTAGCCCTACAGATAAAGCTTATGGCCCATGGACATATTGCCAGGCGTTTCCAACCTTAGACGACATAAATAAAAATGGACCAAAACAAATAAAATGGGATTTTATAAGAAATAGCGGAGGAGTAATACCTAATTATATGGTGATTATTCCGGTATCAAATAAATAGCCCCGCCTTTGGCGGGGCTATTTATTTAGGGTTTATAATTATGTGCCTGTTTTCTCCATCTCCCTGGCTTTCTGTAAATACATCGTTTCTTTGCGATAATTCTGAATGAATAATTCTTCTTTCGTATGAAGGCATAGGGGAAAGAGCCCTTTTTTCTTTTGTTAAAACAACTTCATTGGCAAGGCTTTTTGCCATATCTTTTAGATATTCTATTTTTTTTACCTTGTACTCATTTATATCAAAATTTAAATAAAAAAGTTTTTGTCCCGACAAAGTCGAGGATCCTCGATCGCTATGCAATCGGAATATTTTTTTAGTTAAAATTGCCCATAAAAGGCGCTGAATTTCAAAAAGCGTTTGCCCTTTTTCTCCAATTAAAATTTGGGGTTCGTCTATTTTAATATTTAAATTAATAACTTCGCTGATTTGGCCGCTGTTTATCGGCTCGGAAGACAAAAACACTTCAACCGCAGAAGGTTCAATTGTCATTTTTTGAAAAAACTCTTCTGTTGTTTCTTTAATTTTTTTAACATCGTTTTGGTCTAACATATTTTTAATTTATGCTGGTTTGTTTTTTAGAATAAAATACTGCTGAGCAATTGAAAATATTCCGCTCGTTATCCAGTATAACCCTATAGCCGAAGGCAAATTAAAAAGTATTATAATTGTTAAAAATGGAAAAAAATAAACCATTTGGGTTTGCATCATTTGCGATATATCAGAACTCTTGCCTTTCCCCGGGTCGCTCTTTGGCATTAACATTTTTGTCTGAAAAAATTGAAAAACTCCAGCTAATACGGCAAAAACCAAATTTGGTTTAGCTAAATTCACTAAGCCTAAAAAACTCGCATTTATATTATTGGGGTTTGAAATAAACCCATATAGTTTTGCAAGCTCATTGGGATTTAATCCTTTTTGAAAAACTAAATAAAGCGCAATTAAAATTGGAAGCTGTATAAGGGCTAAAAATAATCCTGAAAAAGGATTTATTTTTTCTTTACGATAAAGTTCTAAGGTTTCCTTGGCTAATTTTTCTTTGTCGTCTTTGTGTTTTTTTTGAATTTCTTGCAGTTTTGGCTGCAAATTTTGAATAGTTTTTTGGGAATTAAGCGCTTTTACTGAAATAGGATATAAAATCAGCCTGATAACTATTGTTAAAAGAATAATTGATATTCCAAAATCATGGCCAGGCAAATAATTATAAAGCAGGACTAAGCCATTAAACAGCGGCTGGTATAAAATAACATCAAAACCTTTTGCTAATAAATTAAACATTTGTTTTATTTGACAATTACTCCTGATTTTTTGAAAAGATCGCTTGCTATTTTTTGTGTTTCTGAAAAATCTTTATCATTAAGGTTTGGAAAAACAATCAGCACTATATCTATGCCGTTTTTAAAAACGGCTAAATCTTTTTTTATAATTTCTCTTAATCTTCTTTTAATCTTATTTCTTATAACAGCTTTTTTTGACACTTTTTGAGAAACCACAAAGCCAAAGCGGCTTATGTCTGTATTATTTTTAACTGCTTTCAACGCTAAAAAATCATTTTTAAAGCCTCTTCCCTCTTTAAAAACCCTGTCAAAATCTTTTTTATTTTTTAATCTATTACTTTTTGGCAACATGCTATACGGTTAATTTTTTCCTTCCCTTCCTTCTTCTTTTTTTAACTACTGTCCTTCCTGTTTTTGTCTTTTTTCTTTTTAAAAAACCGTGAGTTCTAGCCCTTTTTTTCTTTTTTGGTTTATAAGTAAAGCTCATAAGATTGTGCTTATATTAATTTTAGTATAATATATTAGTATAGAATAAAAAATCTCCTTAGTCAAATATCGCGTTTTTGAAAATTTTACACTTAATTTTAATAACAGGTTATCCACAGTTTAATAACATATATGCTGTTTTTGTTTTAGTTTGACAAATATTGAAAGAAAAATGAAAATAGAACATTAGCAGTGATTTTAAAGAAAAATATAAAAAATAGAATTATGAATATGAATGTGAATAAAAATGATCTTTGGCAGTCGGTTTTAGCGCAGATGCAATTTCATATTTCAAAGGCTAATTTTGCCACATGGTTTCAAAATACTGAAATTATATCAATAAAAGACGAAAAGGCTATAATTTCAGTGCCAAATGCTTTTTCTAAGGAGTGGCTAAGCAATAAATATAATAAACTGATTTTAAAAACTTTATACGATATAGACGACAAAATAAAAGAATTAGAATTTGTGATAAAACCGCAGCCAGCCATGTCTGCCGCGGTAAAAATGCCGCCCGATAATGAAAAAATAGAAACCGAGCAGTTGAAATTTGATGAGTTTAAAATTAACAAAGACACTAATTTAAACCCTCGCTATACTTTTGATAATTTTGTGGTGGGATCTTTTAATGAATTAGCGCATGCGGCCGCGCTTGCGGTTTCAGAAAGCCCGGGTGTCGCTTATAATCCTTTGTTTATTTATGGCGGAGTAGGATTGGGAAAAACTCATTTGATACAATCTATAGGAAATAAAATCGCTGACAATCCAAAAAGAAAAAAAGTAAGATATATTTCTTCAGAAAAATTTGTTTCTGGCATCGTTTCTGCTATAAGGTCTAACAACATAGAAAGTTTTAAATTAAATTTATCATCTATTGATGTTTTAATTATTGACGATATCCAATTTTTAGCTGGAAAAATTAAAACGCAGGAAGAATTTTTTCATGCATTTAATTCTTTATATGAAAAAAATAAACAAATAGTATTATCGTCAGACAGGCCTCCAAACGCCATACCAGAATTAGAAGAAAGATTAAGGTCTAGGTTTGAGGGCGGAATGATAGCAGATGTAAGCCTCCCCGATTATGAAACAAGATTAGTTATTCTCAAAACAAAACTTCAAGAAAAAAACATAGAACTGCCAGATGATATTTTAGAATATATAGCCAATAATGTTAAAAAAAATATAAGAGAATTAGAGGGGGCTTTAAATAAGCTGTTAATTTACAATAAGATAAATAATAATATACCCAATATAGAAACGGCTAAAAAATTATTAAAAGGATTTATTTTTTCTCCTTTTGATGTGGCAAATTATAAAAAAATAATTGAAACTGTTGCTAAATTTTATAATCTGGAAGAAAAAAACCTTTATGATCCGACAAGACGCAAAGAAATCGTAAGGCCAAGGCAAGTTGCTATGTTTTTAATAAGAAGAGAATTAAAATATTCTTTTCCTGCTATCGCAAGAAAATTTGGGGGAAAAGACCACACCACTGCGATTTATGCATATAAAAAAATACTTCAAGAAAGCGAAGAAAATAATAAATTAACAGAGGAATTAAACTTAATAAAACAGAGGATATATAGTGGATAAAAAGTATTAAAAACCTGTGATTAAATAATAATTTTAAAATAGACAAAAATTATAACAAAAATTTACACTATTTATACCCCTATTTTTTACACAGTATTTACACAAAAAAAATTAAGAACAAATTACTTATACTTATTTTTTAAAAAAGATAGAAAATTAACTCCTTAATAACAATAAAATTATATTTAATAATATATTAATTATGAAGATAGAAGTTTTAAAAGAAAATTTAAAAACAGGATTAAGTATTTCGGAAAAAACAATTGGTAAAAATTTATCTTTGCCAATTTTAGATAATGTTTTAATAAGCACAGAAGATAATTTTTTAAGCTTAAGCTCTACTGATTTAGAAACGGCTATTAAATTATGGATTTTAGTTAAAATTATTAAAAAAGGAAAAGTTGCGGTGCCTGCAAAATTCCTTTCTAGTTATATTTCTACCCTTCCTAATGAAAAAATAACATTAGAGGCAAACGGGCAAAACTTGCATATTGACTGTAAAAATTTTAAAACTCAAATACAAGGACATAATCCAGAAGAATTTCCAATTATCCCTGAATTTAAAAATCTTGAATATATAGAAATAGATAATAATAAATTATGTCAAGGACTTTCTCAAATAGTAGACGTTGCTTCTTTATCTCAAACAAGGCCTGAAATTTCTGGCATTTATTTTGTTTTTTCTAAAAATTTATTAAAAATAGTGGCGACAGACAGCTTTAGATTAGCAGAAAAAACAATTAATTTAGAATCTTTTGTAAAAAAAGATTATTCTTTTATTCTTCCGCAAAAACCAGCAAAAGAAATAATAAATATATTAGCGGAAAAAGAAGGAATTATCAAAATATATTTTTCTCCAAGCCAAATTTTATTTGAGTTTCCTATGAAAGAAATACTCCATCCCCAAATACAAATTACTTCGCGATTAATTGAAGGAGAATATCCAGATTATCAAGAGATTATACCTAAAAAATTTAAAACGCAGGTTATACTAAAAAGAGATGAGTTTTTAAACCAAATTAAAACAGCATCTCTATTTTCTGGAAAAATCAACGAAGTAAAAATTACCATAAATGTTGAAAAAAAAGAAATAGAAATATTTGCTCAAAGCCCGGATCTTGGCGAAAATAAATCTATTATTATAGGAAAAATAGACGGAGAATCAATAGAAGCTTCTTTTAATCACAGGTTTTTAACAGATGGTCTATTAAATATAAAAAGCTCAGAAGTAATGTTTAATTTAAGCAAAGAAGAGGGGGCGTGCATTTTAAGGCCGGTCGGCGACGCGAGTTATATTTATGTGGTAATGCCAATTAAATCAACATAGGTTTTATCTTCCGGCAGCCAGCCAATTATTAATTCCTTGTTGCCAATAATTATATTGCGCGTCTGTGTTTGGATTTTGTGGAGGAGGGCCCAAAGGATCATCTTTATTTATATAATATAAAATAGTGTTAGTGTCATTAGAATTTAACTGGCCCAATAAAACAGGGCTTTTATTTATTATATTGTCTGGCGGATTAAAATTTTCAACAGCATGATTTTTAATTATTTTTTCTATAACTTTTCTCCATATTGGAGCCGCTAATCCAACGCCAACATCTTTTGTTGGAGAATTATCGCTGTTTCCAACCCACACCCCCACAACCGTGAAGGGAGAATATCCCATTGTCCAGCCGTCTTTTAAATTTGATGTCGTTCCTGTTTTAGCCGCAACCTGATAGTCTGGAAAATAAAGAGCGGAATTTGCGCCGAAAACAGGCGCCCTTAAATTATTGTCTGATAAAATATTATTTATTTGCCTTGCGGTCTGCGTGTCTAAAACCTTAGTAGATTGTTTGTTTTTTTGTTCAATAATATTGCCGCCGCTGTCTTCTATTTTTAATATACTAGACGGAGAGGTCAGTAAACCTTCTGTCGCAAAAACACCATAAGCAGAGGTTAATTCTAATAAATTTACTTCTCCTCCGCCCAACACCAAGGATAAGCCATAACGATCCGGATTATTTAAAGTTGTCATTCCAAAATCTTGCGCTGTTTTTAAAGCGTCTTTAAGCCCCGACAAATATAATAATTTTACCGATGGAAGGTTTAAAGATTGCGCTAAAGATTGCCTTATAGTAACCTTTCCTCTATAAGCGCCGTCATAATTTTGAGGATGATAACATTCTAACCCATACATGTCTTTTTGCTGGCCTCCGTTAGGGCTGCAATTAGGGTTAAATTCAGTTTTTGCGTCCCATAACACTGTATCTGGGGTAAAACCTTTTTTAAGCGCTGTAGCATAAACAAATGGCTTAAACGATGATCCTGGCTGTCTTTGCCCCATAGTTGCCACATCATATTTTGGATCAAATAAACAACTTCCTGCGGGCTTTTCATCACATCCTGAAGGATAGGGTTTTTCAAAATAATTTTTTGATCCAATTAGCGCTAAAATTTCGCCGGTTTTTGGGTCAAGAACCACCACGGCTGCATTATTCGCCCCGCGGCTTTTATTTGTTTTTTCTGCGTCTTTTAAAATTTTCTCTGCATATTGCTGAATATCCCAGTCTATCGTTGTATAAACCCTTAATCCTTTTTCCTTTAAAAAATCTTCGCCGTATTTTTTATTTAAATATTTTTGTACATACATTACAAAATGCGGAGCTTTTATATTTGTTCTGTCTTCTGAAAAAACTATTTTTTCTGCCTTTGATTTTTCCATTTGGTCTTTTGTTATATACCCCGCTTTCTGTACTTTTTCTAAAACATAATCTTTTCTTTTTAAAAGTTCGTTTTTATTAGAACCGTATGGAGAAAGATAACTTGGAGCCGGAAGCAGCGCCGTTAAAGTTGCGGCCTCTGCCACAGAAATATCAGACGCCGGCTTATTAAAATATGTTTGGCTGGCAGACTCAACCCCATAAGTATTTTGTCCGAAAGGAACTGCGTTTAAATACCAATTAAAAATTTGGTCTTTTGAATATTTTCTTTCTAATTCTATGCTTAAAACAATTTCCCTGACTTTTCTTGATATGCTTTTTTGGCCAGTTAAATAAACAGACCTTATTAGTTGCTGGGTTATTGTAGATCCGCCCTGGCTGGCAGATTGCAGTTTTAAGTCAATTAGTATGGCTCTGAATATTCCTTCAAAATCTATTCCGCCATGCTGGTAAAACCTTGCATCCTCTGAAGCTAAAACGGCATGTTTTAAATTATCTGAGATTTTATCAAACGCAACAATTTCCCTTTTTTCTTCGCCATAAATATCATATAAAAGAACCTTTCCTGTCCTGTCATAAATTTTAGTGGATTGTATAAATGGAGTTTCAGTGAATTTTTCGGGCTGGGGCAGATTATAAGTGTAATAAAAAAACAGCAATAAAATAAAACCTAAGAAAGCCAAAAACAAATAAGACAGGTATTCCCCTATCTTAATTACTATTTTTAATCTTTTATCTTTAATATTTTTAAACATATATTTTTGAATATAATTTAAGAATATAATACCACAAAACCCCTATTTTTACAAAAAACAAAAACTCCGCTTAAATTCCACGGAGTTTTTGTTTTGTTGTTGTTATTATTCTTCTTCCTCTACCATTGTATCATCATCGTCGTCAACCACTTCTTCGGCTTTTTCATCGTCGCCGTCATCATCCCAATTATCTTCATCAAAGTCATCTTCTTGATTTATAAGCCTATTTAAAAATTCTTCTTCCATTTTTTTTATTTTTTTAATTCTATTGTCCTTATTATATTTTTTCATAAACTATTGTCAACCCCGTTAAAAGCCTACTCTGTGGAAAACTTTTTAAGTCCAATAATTTTTTAACGAAGCGCAAATAGCCAGCCCCAAAGCATCAAAAGCATCGTCCTTTTTTCTATTGTTTTTTTTAAAATCAAACCCGTTTAAATCCAATGTTTTTTTTAGCATCTCTTGCATTTGTTTTTTTTCTGCCCTGCCATACCCAGTGATAGCCATTTTCACTTGCAAAGGAGTAAATTCTACAACTGGCAATTTTTTTTCTTCAGCCGCAAGCAGTATTACTCCCTTTGTTTGGCTTACGGGAATTGCTGTTTTTAAATTTTTAAAGAAAAATAAATTTTCAACAGCCATTATTTCAGGTTTATGCTTTGCAATCAGTTTTTCTGTTTCTTTGTATATTTTTTTTAATCTTTCTCCAGTGGTTGCAAACTGCTCTGTTATTATGCATCCAAAATCAATAACCTCAACGCGGCAGTCTTTATGCTTTTTGATAATAGAATAGCCAACCACCACAGACCCCGGATCTATGCCTAAGATTATCATTTAGTTTTTTAGGTTAGAGTAAATATCGTTTACTGCATCGTTTTCGTCTAAGGCTTCAAAGAGTTTTTGCGCTTGTTGTTTTTCTTTTTCTGAAATTTCAACTTCTTCTTTAGCAACATAATCCAAAGACGCAGATTCAATTTTAATCCCCTTTTCTTCTAAGGATTTTTTTACGCTATCTAAATCTTCTATTTTTGTATAAATTTCAAGTTCGTCTCCGCGCCACTTTACATCATCTGCGCCAGCTTCTATGGCTAAAAGCTCCAGTTCTTCTTTTGTTTTATTGTTTCCGCTAACAGATATAGCTCCTTTTCTCTCAAACATCCATCTCACAGCTCCTTCGCCTGCCATTTTTCCGTTATTTTGGTTTAAAATAGATTTTATTTCTCCCAAAGTCCTGTTTGTATTGTCTGTAATGCCGTTAATTATTAAAGCGATTCCTCCTGGCCCAAATCCCTCAAAAGACACCTCTTCTAAAGTTTCTCCTGCCAATTCTCCGGTACCTTTTTTAATTGCCCGTTCAATATTTTCTTTGGGCATATTCATATTTTTAGCCTGTTCTATCACAGCCTTAAGTTTGGCGTTTTTAAATGGGTCTCCCGATCCCCCTCCTTCTTTGACGGCTATTGTAATTAACCGGCCATATTTAGAATATATTTTTCCTTTTTTGGCATCATTGGCCATCTTTGTGGCCATAATTGTTTTTGCATGACTATGTCCCGACATATTTTTTAAAAAGTTTTAATTTAATTAATAATACAATTGCGGCTGAAATTATAGTTATAATTAAGGCTGTTAAAAATAAAAACCAAGGATTTGCCCCGCTAAAACTTTCGTTGGCAGTTTGGCTTATTGCGTCATTAATGCTTGCTGTTTTTAAATTTTCATCAACTTTATTACTATTACCAGATTTTTTAGAATTAGACAATATCTCTAAAACAATAATATTTGCAGTTCCCGGGGTAAGGGTCTTACTCCATTGCCAGCCTGCCTGCGCGGGCAGGCCATTATTCGTTTTATTGTAAGATTGGCCGAGAGGCGCCTTTGTGAGAGAAACTAAATCAATGGTTTTGCCATCGGGAGTTAACAAATTTAAGCCGTCCCCATCATTGTTCAGTATTATTTTAGTGTCTTGTCTTTTAAAAACTAAATATCCATTGGCAGATATTTTTACCTGCCTGCCTTCAGGCAGGTATTTAGAAATTGTAAAAGCCGTAATTGTGCCTGCTGTATCTTTTATTTGCCAGTTTGATAAATCAACTTCAAAGTTATTTGCGTTATATAATTCAATCCATTCGTTTGTTTCGTCTGCGCCTTCTGGTGAAGGCAAAATCTCATTTATAAAAATTCCGCTCGGATAAATTATCGCGCGTGTTGCCTCTGTCGTGTTTTGTGTATTTAAATTTTGAGAATTAGGATTTGTTTCGGATTTAGAATTTTGAATTTCGGATTTTTCGCCTACATAGGCGAGCCCCTGGTCTTTTATTTTTTGTAAAGTTTTTTCTCCTATTCCTTTAACTTTTATCAAATCGTCAACAGATAAAAATGGTCTTGCCTCTATTATTCTTTGCGCCAATACCGGCCCTATGCCAATTATCTCATCTAATTGCGCCAATGAGGCGGTATTTATTTCCACCTTATCTGCCCGCGCAGACAGGTCTGCCGCCAAAATAAGAGGCGGGCAAAAAGAAAAAACTAATAAAAAAATAATAAATATATTTTTCACAATTCAGGCATGCTTAAATTAATGGACTTTGATTGTTCTTTGGTTTAAGCCCAAAATGTTCATAGGCAAGTTTTGAGGCGACTCTGCCCTTTGGAGTTCTTTCAATAAAACCGCATTGCATCAAATAGGGTTCGTAAATATCTAAAATAGAATCTTCTTCTTCCATGGCAGCAGCCGACAAAGATTGAAGCCCCACTGGACCGCCGTTAAATTTTTCTATCAAAGCTTTTAATATAGATCTGTCGCTGGAATCTAACCCCATTTTATCCACTTCTAAAGAATTTAGCGCATCATTTGCAATTTCTTTTGTGATAAATCCATCACTTTTAACTTCTGCAAAATCTCTAACTCTTTTAAAAAGTCGGTTGGCAACCCTTGGAGTAAAACGAGACCTCTTTGCTATAATTTTTACGGCTTCTGGCTCAATCCCCACATTTAAAATTTTTCCTGACCTTTCAATTATTTTTTCAATATCTTCATTTGAGTAAAAATTTAATTGAAAAGTCGCGCCAAAGCGATTTCTTAAGGGCGAGGACAAAAGCCCGGGCCTTGTTGTGGCTCCAATCATTGTAAAATGAGGCAACTTTAATTCCATTGTTCTTGCCATAGGTCCTTTGCCTAAAATTAAATTAAGCTTGTACTCTTCCATGGCAGGATATAAATATTCTTCAACCGTTTTATTTATTCTATGTATTTCATCTAAAAACAAAACATCGCCTTCTGATAAATTAGTTAGAATTGCCGCCAAATCTCCGGCTCTTTCTACGGCAGGGCCCGAAGTCACCCTAATGGACTTGCCCATTTCATTGGCAACTAAATATGCCAGCGTGGTTTTTCCTAATCCAGAGTTCCCATAAAATAATAAATGGTCAGGCGACTGGCTTCTTTTTTTTGCCGCTGTTATTATTATCCTGATATTTTCTTTGATTTTTTCCTGGCCCACATACTCTTGCCAGTTTTTTGGTCGCAAAGCAGAATCCAGCGCGTTATCGTCATTGTTTATTTTTTCTGGTAAAACTCTTGACATAAGCTTTATAAGGTGATATAATTAAATTTATTGACGCCTACAATTTATTATAACAAATTTGTTCGTATTATTTATAGGTTTTGCTAAAACAGCTCTGGAGTTGGAGGTTTTATATGGGTTTGTCTCAGTTTCCGGGTAATCTTGCTCCGGCTCGATTATTCCTCAGACAAACTTTTACTTATGTCCCAGACATAAAGACACCTCCAACTCCAGAGCTGTTTTCCCCCGTTTCTAGTTCTTTGTTTTTAGGAGAAACGCCATGAGAAAAATATGTATTATCGGGCATTCCATTTCCTGGGTGGCAGTTGTTCTATATATACTTGCTTGCACTTTTGCACCAGAGTTGGCCGGAAAGCACAACTGGGCAGCAATACTGTCTTTCGCCGCTCTTGGGATGTTCTCTTTTCTCCACTTCTCAGTTGTTGATGCTAAATAAACATTCAACAACCTCACAAAAGTCCTAGTAGGCTTCGCCCAACGGACTTTATTTTTTTAAACTAACCAGCTGGCTGCTCTTCGTCTTCCTCGACAACCCTCAAAACTTCTTCTAATGTTGTATCTCCTAAAACAACATCAATTAAACCCGACTGGTACATTGTGACCATCCCCTTTTTGATGGCTAATTCCCTAATTGATGAAACTGGAGGATTAGTTAAAATAAATTTTTCCATTTGCGAGTCTACTAAAAATACTTCAAATAATCCCTGCCTTCCTTTATATCCTGTAAAGTTGCAAGCCTCGCACCCTTTTTCTTTTGTTTTTGCAATTTGTATTTTATTTAAATCAGGAAGGATAATATCGTTGGGCAGATTTTTTAACCCTTTTTTTATTTCAGATAATTCGCTTGCAGTCGGCTTTGCAAGGGTTGAGCATTTTTTGCATACTTTTCTTACCAATCTTTGGGCTACTGTCATTTTTAATCCTGATGCGATTGATGACGGTTCTGTGCCTAGGTCCACAAGCCTTGGAATGGTGCCAGCAGCGTCATTAGTATGTAAAGTTGATAATACCAAGTGGCCAGTTAAAGCCGCTTGCAGGGCTATTTTAGCGGTTTCAAGGTCTCTAATTTCACCAACCAATATAACATCGGGGTCTTGCCTTACTATTGACCTTAGCCCGTCTGAAAAGTCATATCCTTTTTCTGGAGCCACTTGTGTTTGAGAAACGCCTTTTAAGTGATATTCAATCGGGTCCTCAATTGTGATAATTTTAATTTCTGGATTTTGAATCTTCATTAAAAAAGCGTAAAGAGTAGTTGTTTTTCCAGAACCCGTAGGACCTGTAACAATTATCATTCCATTGGGCTTTTCAATTTCTTTTTGAAAAATTTTATATAAATCTTTTCTTAATCCTAAAGAATCTAACCCAATTAAATTTTTTGGATTTAAAATTCTCATTACAATTGATTCGCCATATTCAGCCGGCAGGCTGGAAGTTCTTATTTCTATTAATGAGTCCTCAATTTCTATGGTAAACCTTCCGTCTTGCGGCTTATCTGTGATATTTAATTTAAGCCTAGAGAGAAGCTTTAATCTGGAAATTAAGCTGTGATATATTTTTTCGTCAAAAAAAACAACGTCCTGTAAGACGCCGTCTAACCTTATTCTTAACCTTGAGTTATTTTCCTGCGGCTCTATATGTATATCAGAAGTATCAAGCGCTATGGCTCCAAACAAAATAACATCTAAAAGATTTGTGGTATTTTGCGTTATGTATTCTTCTATCTTTGCTTTAAAATTGGAAATACTTTTAACATCTTTTTTTACTTCAACTATAACATCTTTTGAAATAGCTACGGTTCCTAATAATTTTTTCTTTGTTTCATTCATTTTTATTAAAAATATTATTTTTTATTTCTTTTAAGTCGGCTCCCGTTTTCATTAAAAGCCCGGCAGTTTCAAAAATTTCCTGCGTTGTTTTTGAATTTCCAAAATTTTCTGTGTAAATTGCCAGTCCTGCCAAAAAGCAGTTGGCAGCCTGTTTTTTTACCCCGTTAGAAAGCCCATCTTTTGAGGGTTCCTTATTGGATGGGTCGTATGGCCCCGGTTGCTCAAGCTTTCTATCGGGGTTTACAAGATTTAACGCCATCTCTGACAAAGAATAATCTCTTATTATGTTTATTCTACCAAAGTTTTGGTTTTTTGTCCCGACTTCGTCGAGGATGCTCGATGGCGAAGCCATCGGCACACTTTCACTATCTATATTTAAAATAAGAGAATCCAGTAAAAACCCATAAGAGTTAAGCTTGCCAGCCAATTCAGTTTTAAAATCTTTTATTCCTAAAGTTATTGTAAGGTCTGGTTTTGTTTCTGAAAAATAAAATAAGAGGTTTTCTTTTTTTATATTTCCCCTGTCAATCATTAAATGAATTTTTAATCCTTCTTCATTTTTTTCGTAGTAAACCTGCGAGATTTCAGCTGTTTTTTGAGGAATTGAAATCACAAAGTTTTTTGGATATGAAATATGGCCTAAGCTAGGCAATAAAAATCGAAATTTTTCTGGAAATTCTTCTATTATTAAGTTTACATTTTTATTTAATTCTTTTAAAGTATAAAAAAGAGCCAAAGCAACTGGAATGCTTTCGCCATTTGGGTTATCATTTGGAATAATGCAGATATTTTTTGCTTCAGAAATTAATTGCTTTGCTTCTTGCGGTATTTCCATAAAATTTAAGATTTAATATACCCTATTCGATTTTAAAAAATAAGTCAATTGTGGATTATGAGAAATAAAATTATAACAAAAAGTTTTAAAGAAACTCAAAAAATTGGCGAGAAATTGGCAGATGAAATTTTGAAATTACTGCCGCAAAAAAGCGCAATAATTTTAGGTTTGAACGGAAACCTTGGGGGAGGCAAAACAACCTTCTTGCAAGGTTTTGCAAAAGGGCTGGGAATTAAAGAAAAAATATTAAGCCCCACCTTTGTAATTTACAAAAAGTTTATTATTTCACCAATACTTATAAATAAGCGTACGCAGAATTTGGAGTATCGCCAATTTTATCACTTTGATTGCTATCGCATAAAAAATTACAAAGACTTTTTGGCGATAGGATTTTCCGCCCAAGGCGGACCAGCCTCGGGCTGGAAAGAAATAATTTCAAACCCAAAAAATATTGTGGCAATTGAATGGCCAGAAAAAATTAAAAAGATTTTTCCAAAAACTGCCGTAAAGATAAATTTTAAATTTATCAACGAAAGCGCAAGAGAGTTGACAATTAATAAATAATATGATAAACTCTAAATTAGTTCCTGAAAAAACGTTTAGTTAGCGGCAAGGCGCCTTTTTTACCAACGGGGAAAGATGGAGCAATACCCATCTGAAAGCGCGTTGGATTGCTGAGATAATCTTTGTCACCCTGACACAAAGAAACGATTTTTGGCAAAGAGGCGCGCTGGAAAAGAAATGCCAGCCGAATCTATTGGAGTCGATTCGGCGCCGCTAACCTTAAAGCCCCTTGTTTTGCAACTCGCAGAACAAGGGGCTGATTTTTTGAATAATTTGACATTATTATTAGTATAATAGTATTATAAATAATAATTAAATATATGTCTAAAAAAGTAATTTTATTAAAATCAACAGTAAGAAGGGAAAAAGGCGTGGTGGTTTTACCTTTGGAAAAATGGCAGAAACTGGAAAAAGAAAAATATGAACTTAAAGAGGTGGTAAAAGCGGTTTTAGAGGGAGAATTAGCGCTGAGGTCAGGGAAAACCAGGTCTTTTAGAGATTTTATAAAAGACAAATATGCCAAAGATTTTTAAATCGCATTCTACCCCTCATTTTGAAAGCAAATTTGATAAACTTCCGGAAGATATTAAAAAAATCGCGCTTAGAAAAATTTTACTTTTTGAAAGTAATTTTCTTCATCCCAGCTTAAATACGCACAAATTAAAAGGGCCCCTTTCTAACTTTTGGGCTTTTTATATTACTAAAAACTATAGAGTTCTTTTTCAGTTTTTAAAGAATAAAGAAGTCATCTATTATGATATTGATACCCACGATATTTATAAAAAATAAATGGAAACAAAACGGCTTATAATAATTGATTCTAATGCCCTGTTACATAGGGCATTTCATGCTTTGCCGCCTTTAACCAATAAAAAAGGCGAACCAACTGGAGCTGTTTACGGGTATCTGCTGATTTTATTTAAGGCAATAAAAGATTTAAAAGCAAATTACGTGGTTGCCTGTTTTGACACAAAGGCAAAAACTTTCCGCCACGAAGAATTTAAAGAATATAAGGCGCATAGAGTTGCCACGCCAGACGGCATAATCTCGCAAATACCAATAGCAAAAAAAGTCCTTCAGGCTTTCAGGATTCCTGTTTTTGCAAAAGATGGATTTGAAGCAGACGATTTAATTGCAACCATTGCTACAGAAGTCGCTAAAAAAGATAACTTAGAAGTTTATATTTTAAGCGGCGACTTAGATAATTTACAGCTTGTTTCAAATAATATAAAGGTTTATACTTTAGGTAAGGGCATAAAAGATACCGTGGTTTATGACAAAAATAAAGTTGTAGAACGTTTTGGAGTGGAGCCTTTGCAGATGAATGATTTTAAAGCGTTAACAGGAGACGCTTCAGATAATATTCCTGGGGTTCCCGGCATTGGCAAAACAACAGCGGCAGATTTAATACAAAGATACGGCAATATAAAAAATATTTATGACGAGCTTTCAACAGACACAGCTGTTTTAAAACCAAAAATAAAAGAAGCTTTGAAAAACAATAAAGAGTCAGCTTTTCTTTCTCTCAAGCTAGTAGAAACAAAAAAAAATGTTGATATAGATTTTAAAATTGATGATTGCGAGTTTGGCAAATTTGATTTTAAAGAAGTTGAAAATATTTTTAGAGAATTAGATTTTAATACTTTAATTGATCGTTTAAAATCAATAACAAACAGTAATTATTAATTACATAAATAAATTATGATGAAAATTACATCAAGGATAGCTTTGCCAATAATACTTGCAGGATTATTTGCGATTGTCTCTTTGATAGCCATAGAATACGATAGATTAGATACTAGTTTTTATATAGTATTTTTATTTCTTGCAATATATTTGTTTTTATTTGGTTTTGCTATAGGAGAAAGGGTTTCTCTTCCCGTAAAAAAAATATTACAAAGGGCAACTGAATTAAGCAAAGGAGATTTAAAATCAAGAATTTATTTAGGGGATAAAGACGAGCTTGGCGAGCTTGCAAAAGTTTTTAATAAAATAGCAGAAGAACTTGAAAATAGCCGCCTTGAAGCTGGAAAAACAGAAAATTCGGTTAATATAAAAGTGAAAGCCAGAACAGAATCTTTAGAAGAAACAATAAAAGCGTTAGAACAAAAAGTCGGGAATAGGGCTTTAGAGCTTGATAAAATAATAAATGAATCTAAAAAAATGCAGGAGATAGCGGCTAAAAAAGAGATGGAGGCTTTAGAATTAAAAAATGAGCTTTTATTTTTAAAAGAAAAAGCAAAAAGATATAAATCTAAGAAATGTCCGGTTCCGGTAAATGAGGATAACGGACAATAATAAAAAAAGATGCCAGAGCTTCCAGAAGTAGAAACAACGGTGCGCGGTTTAAATTCAAAGGTCCTAAAAAGGGCCTTTGTTGATGTGTGGTCAGATTGGGAAAGAATAATTAAAAAACCAGACAATTTTGAAGTTTTTAAAAAAAATATAAAAGGTAAAAAAATAGAAAAAATATGGCGCCGCGCTAAAAATATTATTTTTGATTTATCTGAAGAAAGTTCTCTTTTAATCCACCAAAAAATGACAGGCCATCTTTTGCATGGAACATGGAACATAAAACATGAAACATGGACGCCGGCTGAAAAAGGTCCATTGAATGACCCGATGAATCGTTTTATTCATTTAATATTTTTTTTAGACAATGGAAAAATGCTCGCTTTGTCTGATGCAAGAAAATTTGCCAAAGTTGAATTATGGAAAACAGAAGAATTATTAAAAGAATTTGATAATTTAGGGCCAGAACCGCTGGACAAAAATTTTACTTTTGAAAAGTTTAAAGAAAGATTGTTGCGGCAAAACCCGCCTTCGCCAAGGCTTCGGCGGGGCAAAGTAAAACAGGTTTTAATGAATCCAGAAATAATTGCAGGCATTGGAAATATTTATTCTTCAGAGGCATTGTGGCATGCAAAAATACATCCAGAAAAAGAAATCCAAAAATTAAATGGCAAAGAACTAAAAAATATTTATAATTCTATTAAAAAAGTTTTAGAGTTGGGGGTGAAATTGGGAGGAGAAAGTTTCTCAGACTACAGAAAACCAGACGGCAGCAAAGGAAATTTTGACACAGAAAGAAGGGCTTATAAAAGGGAGGGGCAAAAATGCCATAGATGCGGGACAAAAATAAAAAGAATAAAATTTGGCGGCAGAAGCGCATTTTTTTGCCCCCACTGCCAAAAACTATGATAAAAGCAAAAAATAGAGACCCGATCTCGCACAACTCACACAAAAAAATACTATGCCATATAGAAAAGAACAATTTGTGAACGGAGATATTTATCACATTACCAATAGAGCAATTGATGATAACTTAATTTTTAAAGATAAAAACGATTATTATCGCGGTATTTTTTCTATTTATGAATTTAATAATGAAAAACCTGTGAATATATCTAATAGAAGACGAGATCGGATTGTCGAAAAAGAAAGAGAAAAACCGTGTGAGACCGGGTCTCATGCGAAGCTTTCTTCGGATGAAAGGGAAAAGTTGGTGGATATTTTTGCATTTTGTTTTATGCCAAATCATATTCATCTTTTGGTAAAACAGCTGGAAGATAATGGAATAACTAATTTTATGAAAAAAGTCGGCATAGGATATGGAGGTTATTTTAATAGAAAATATCAGCGCAAAGGTTATGTTTTCCAAAACAGATTTAAATCAGTTCACATAGAGAATGACAATCAATTTATGGTGGTTGTGCCGTACATATTTACAAATCCCACCGCATTAATAGAGCCAGGGTGGAAAGGACAGGGGATCAAAAATCACTCCACCAAAGAGGTGCTTAAATTTTTAGAAGAATACAAGTGGTCAAGTTATCAAGATTGTATTGGAATTAAGAATTTTGATTCTGTCACACAAAGAGATTTTTTATTAGAAATGATGGCAGGCAAACAAGGTTGTAAAGACGCAGTTGAAAATTGGATAAAAAATAAAGTCGAAATTGGACAGCACGCAAATATTTTATTAGATTAAAAACCGTGTGAGATCGGGTCTCACACAGCTTGCTAAAAATGATTTATTTTATTTACGGGGAAGATTCTTACAGGTCAAAAAAGAAATTAGAAGAGATAATTTTAGGTTACAAAAAAGTCCATAAATCAGGATTAAATTTGGTTTATGTTGATGCTGGTAAAACAGACTTTAATGATTTTTACAGCAATTTTAAAATTACCTCAATGTTTGCTGAAAAAAAACTGATAGTTTTAAAAAATGTTTTTTCTCGCCCTGAACGCGCCGAAGGGCCAAGTCAAAAGTTTCAGGAGGAGTTTTTAGAAAATTTTAAAAATTTAGAAAAAATTGAAGATATAATTATTGTTTTTGAATATGATGCGGTTGATGAAAGAAAAAAGCTTTTTAAAATTTTAAAAAAAGAAACAAAATGCCAGGAGCTCTCTTTTCTTTTTGGGCTAAGCCTAAAAAAATGGGCAAAAGAGGAGTTCGAAAAAAACAAAACAAAAATTAATCCTGACGCAGAAGACTTGCTTTTGGCTTTTACGGGAAACGATCTCTGGCAATTAGCAAATGAGATAAATAAATTATCAAATTATAAAAGAGAGGGGTACTCGCTGCCAGGTCTTATAAAAAAAGAAGATGTTGAGCTTTTAGTAAGGCCTAAGTTAGAAAATGATATTTTTAAAACAATTGAAGCCATGGCTCAAAAAAATAAAAAAGAAGCTTTTTCTTTATTGCATAAGCATATTGAAAATGGAGACAACGCCCTTTATCTGCTTTCAATGATTGCCTACCAGTTTAAAAATCTTTTAATAATAAAAGAACTTATTGAAAAACGCCTGCCCTATGCTGTTGTTTCAAAAAACAGCGGGCTTCACCCGTTTGTTGTTAAAAAAACATATTATTTGTGCGGCCAGTTTTCATTTAACGAACTAAAAAAAATCTACCAAAAAATTTTTCAGGCAGATTTAGATATTAAAACAGGTAAGATTGATCCAGAACTCACCTTAGATTTATTAGTTTCAGAAGTATAGTTATTTTTATTTTTTTTCTATCAATCTTGTTAATCTGGATTTTTTTCTTGACGCGGCATTCTTTTTTATAACCCCCTTTTTTGCCGCTTTATCTAAAATAGAATAAACCTCTGATAATAGTTTTTTTACTTCAACAGATTTTTTTTCTAAAACCAAACTGCGGGCCTCTTTAATGAGGCTTTTCATTTTGTTTTTATAAACAAGATTTTGCTCTTTTCGCCTTGCGTTTTGGCGAATAGCTTTTTTAGCTGATTTTGTTATAGCCATAATTTTTTATTTTATATAAAAAAAGCATATCACATAATTATTATTTTTGCAATAGTTGAAGCTTTGTGCTATATTGTAAAAACAGTTTTTTACTTGCCCGTGTGGGCAGGTTTCGCACATTGACATTAAGGGAGCTCAGAAATGATTAGCAAACAAAAAAACAACGATTGGCGGTTGATAAGGATTATTGTTCCTGCGTCTAAGAGAGAAACTATATATAGCAGACCATTAAAGATTACTACATCTTTGGCGGCTGTGATTTTAGCAACTATTATCAATAAGATTTGGGGATGGAGGGTTGAGATAATAGATGAAAACAATTTTAGGAGCGGTCCTTTAGATAAAAACGGTTTGCCAGACCATGCAGTTTTGCAAAGAGAAAATCCAGCTGTATTGGTTGGATTTTACTGCGGTTTAAGCAGCCAGATTGACAGAGTTTGGGATTTGGCCAAACTTTATAAAGAACAAGGAGTGGCCACTGTAGCAGGCTCTTGGCATTCTCACTATTTGCCAGAAGAAACCTTACGCCACGATATTGATTTAGTTGTGCACGGCGATGGAGAACCTGTGATAAAAAGAATTATCTCTAACTTCAGCGACGGAAAGCCTTTGTGGCAATCTGTTCCAGGAGTTTCTTTTTTGAGAGATGGTAAAGTTTATCACAACTCTTTAAGCTTGCAAGAAATTCAAGGTATTCCAGATGAAGATGAATTTTTGAATGGCTTAATGAATAAGGCTTTTGACTTAAGCGACCAGCCCTATCCAGACTTTGGTTTAGTAAAACTTGCAAAAATCAAAATATACCCGATAGGTCGCATTAGGGGGTGCAGTTTTAGATGCGAGTTTTGCAGTGTTAGGGGTTCTGCTAGATGGGCAAGCCCAGAATATTTATTTGGAACAGTTAATTGGCTGGTTCAAACAAGAAAAGCAAAAGAGTTTTTTATTGTTGACGACAGGCTTGAAGAAGATATTGAAGGCACAATAAGGTTTTTTGAAATGATTGCTAAAAAGTACGGCAACAAACTCAGTTTTATTGTGCAAGTTCGTCTTGGAGCCGCAGAAAATACAAGGCTCTTAGAGGTAATGGAAAAAGCAGGAGTTAGAGTTGTTTGTATTGGGTATGAATCTCCGATTCAAGAAGAATTGAAGGCAATGCGCAAAGGAGTGGCGGCAGAGAAAATGCTTGAACTAACTAGAATCTGGCGGAAACATTTTAGGATTCACGGAATGTTTATAGTTGGTTTTCCTCTGCAAGACAACCAACCGTCTCCGCCAGCAAAGAAAATTTACAAAGTCTACAAGGATTTTGTAAGAAAAGCTGGCATAGACAGCGTTCAGTTTCTTGTGGCAGGGCCGGTGCCGGGGTCTGACCTTAAAAAAAGGTTGAAAAAAGATCAAAGACTGCCCTTTTCTGACCAAGAAATGTCGTTGGCTGGCGATGGAAATTTTGTTTTGTTCAAACCAATTGGCATAACTGCAACAGAGCTTCAAAATACTACCATGCGGCTAATGAGATGGTTTTACGGGCCTCTGAACATTCCCAGATTTGTTTTTAGGCTCTTGTCTTTTCCATTTGATTGGCTGATAAGAGGATGGCAAAATTGGTACAAAGACTGGTGTAGAGACAAAATAAAACTTGGAGGCCATTATTTGTTAAGAAAATGGCAAAGAAGAAAAGAAGTAGCAGAGCTTTTGGAAGAGATTAAAAAGCGATGCTAATAATTGCAGACGAACGAAAGTTCGTCTTTTTTTTGAGTGGCTTGTTAGAAGTTTGACGTAATATGTGGCAAGTGGTAAAATTAAGTAAACTTTTTAAAAATAAAAAATAAAAAAAATATGGGAGAAAAACCAAACAGAGGAGAAAATGCCAAAAATATACAAATGGTAAAAAATATGGCCGAACAAGCCAAAGCACTTGAAGATAGTCAAGCTTCAACTAATCCAGAAATAACTCCACCGCAACTTCCACCAAAACCAGACGGAAGTCCAATACCTCCAGAAATTTTTGCTGGAGGTTTAAAAGGAGTAAAAGCGCCAGCGGAAGAGCTTGTTGGACAGGGAAAATTAGAAAATGTAATTAAACCCAACGAGTCTTTTATCGAAAGTGAAAAAAAATATTTTCAAACAAAAGCATATTTTGAAAGATTGATAGAAGCTACTAATGACAAATTAGAAGAATTAAGTTTTAATTTGAAAGAAGGAAAAGGCGCGAAAGAAGACACAAAAAATGAAATAGCCGATGTAAAAAAAGATTATAAAAAAGTCTCGGATTTGCTTCACGATTTAGAAAACGGAAAAACCGAACAAGTAAAGGTATTTATTGCCGACAGGCTGGAATTGGCAAAAAAACAAATTGAGATAGGAGAAATAAAAGAAGATGACGATAAATATACTCATCTTTTAGAGCTTGCTGAAGAGCTTGGTATACAGAAGGAGGCAGAAAAAGAAAATAAACCTCAAGTTACAGAAAAATTAATTCAGCCAAATGGAAATATAGAAGATGACAGCACAAAAAAAGTTTTAGATGCGGCAAAAGAAAAATTAGAAAAACAAAGACAAATTTTAGAGTCAGCTTATGGTTCTGGAGATAACACAATAGATGTTGGTGCAGAAGCGAAGCTAATTGTCAGCCAATTTGAAACGCCCCTGCTAGAGGAAATACCAGTTCCAAAAACAGAGGTTGAGCCGCTTGTTACAGAATCAAGTTTAGAAGAAGAAAAAGAACAGGGAGAAGCTGTTGTTAGTCCTGATGGCAAATTTATTTACATTAATGGAGAAAAAGAAAAGCCAGCCGTAGAAGAAAAGGTTAGAGTGGAATCTGAAGAAGACAGAGAAAAAAGAGAAAAAGCAGAAGCACAGCTGGCTGAAGAAATGCGCTTGCAAAAAATCAAAGAAGCAAAAGAAGAATTAATAAAAACAGCAGAGCAGATAAAAACTGCAGTTGCAGAAAAAAATAAAAGCAGTGAGGCGTTGTTATTAGAATCTGCCAAGGGGCCTTTTGAAACAGCAACTGGAGAAAATTTAGAAAGAAAGAGCGGTGAAAGAGCAGAATTGGTGGCTAAAGAAACAATGAATTGTAAAAGAGTAACTGTGGCAGAATATCTGCAAGAAAATACAAAAAAAGAAACAGGCATTGCTGAACAAAAACAGAGATTTAAAGCATTAAAAAAATATTGGGCTAATTTATCTAAGGAAGAACAAATACAATATGTTCATGACGGTAAAGTTGATGCAAATAAAGTCGCTGTAGATTTGGATAAAAAAATAAATGATAAAAAAGCGGAGTTAGGTAAAAAAGGAATAGAACTTTCTACAAATGCATTTTATGCAATGATTGATAATGGATTAAGGCCAGAAGAAATCAAGATATATAAACCATGGTATTCCTCCGTGTTTAAAATAGAAATTCCGCGTTTGTCTAAAAGAGATAAAAGCGGACCGGCTAAATATTCAGAAAAAGATTTTGCGGAGGAAATTAAAGAGATAGAGGGTGTTTTTAATAAATCAATTAGAAGCGATGCAAGAGCCCAACTCGAAAGAAAAATTATATCAGGCAAGAATATATGGAAACAAATAAAGCAAAAGTGCATGAGAAATATAATTGAAGAAACAGCTGATGAATATAAAAAACAACAAGAGAATCTGCAGGAAGAACAGGCCGAAAACGCCACAAATAATGTTGCGCCAGAAGTTAAAGTCAGGCGAAGAAAAAATCGATTTACTGCGCCAAAAGCTGAGGGTAGACATAAAATAATAAAGAAAAAAAGTAAAAAATAATATAAAAAAAGAGAGCTGAGGCCAATAAATTGGCTTCAGCTCTTTGCGTTTTCCCTATTCCCGATGATTCGGAGAACTGCTACTTGTTGGTTTTAGCCGGCTCTTTTGGCGCTGGGAAAAGCTCCACAAACTTTTCCTTTGCCATTACTGGCACTTCTCTGATGCCCAGAGGCTGGGAAACCTTGGCGTAGAAAACTTTGCCCGAGCTGTCTTCAACAAGCAATAAGGTTTTCTTGTCTTTTGTCTGGCCCTCCCACATCACGTGGTAGATGTCCTCTTCTTTCGGGGTGGCATCAGAGGCAGTTGTTGGCGACTTTGCAGGAGGTGCTAATCCCTTTTGCACCAACAAAAACCCCGCAAAAGCGAACATGAAACAGAAAACAACAAACACTCCCAACAGCCATGGCCGTATTTCCCATTTGATGCCGTAGCTAAACGACATCAAAACGAAAAACCCAGCCACGATTATTACCGTCAGGCCAAAACAAATCTGAAGCACGTCCATTTTCAGACTCCCTATAGTAGGAACTTTTTGACGCAACATAGTGTCGCGTTCTTTATTTATAGTATCATATTATATAATGGTTGTCAACCCTTCACCTTTCCGTCAATACTTGTTCCTAAAAATATTCAAAATTATAAGACTTCTATACGGCTTTTAAAAATTTGATTTCTTAAGGTGAAGGGTCAATAGCTGGTGGATTATTTATTAAATCTCTAATTTCTGCCGCTCTTTCAAAGTCTAAATTTTTAACGGCTATTTTCATTTCTTTTTCCAGTAATTTCCTGTCGTGTACTGCCCAAAATTCTTCTGAAACAACTTCTTTTTTTGAAAAACCCCAATCGCGTATGTCTTTTATTATTGCTTTTGGATTTATTTTATTTTTTTTATTGTAAGCTATTTGTATTTTTCTTCTTCTGTTTATTTCGTCAATGGCTGACTGCATAGAAAAAGTAGTTTTGTCTGCATATAAAATAACGCGCCCCTGAAGGTGCCTTGCGGCCCTGCCCATTGTTTGTATTAAGGTTGTTTTATTTCTTAAAAAACCTTCTTTGTCAGCGTCTAAAATTGCAACCAATGAAACTTCGGGCAGATCAATCCCCTCTCTTAGAAGATTTATTCCAACTAAAACATCGTATTTTCCCTCTCTTAAATCTTTTAAAATTTTAGGCCTTTCCATTGTTTTTATTTCAGAATGCAGATATTGGGTTTTGATTCCTCTTTCAATTAAATAATCAGAAATTTCTTCTGCCAATCTTTTTGTTAAAGTTACAACTAAAACCCTATGTTTTTTAGCAGTTTCTTTTTTAATTTCTTTTATTAAGTCTTTAATTTGATTCTCGGTTTTTTTGATTTCAATTGATGGTTCTAATAATCCGGTTGGCCTTATAAGCTGTTCAACAATATTTTTGCCTGATTTGTGTTTTTCATAATCGGCTGGAGTTGCTGAAACATAAATTGTCTGCCCGCCTGCAACGGCTATGCCGTAGGCATTGCGGGCAGGCTTTTGCCTTTTTTCAAATTCTGCAAAAGTTAAAGGCCTGTTATCAACTGCAGAGGGCAAACGAAATCCAAAATCAATTAAAGTTTCTTTTCTTATTTTATCTTGAACCGACATAGCGCGAATTTGCGGAATTGAAATATGCGACTCATCAATAAAAATTAACGACCCTTTAGGATTGAAGTAATTAAAATAATCAACCAAAGAAAATGGAGCTTCGCCATGTTTTCTAAATTCCAAATGCCTTGAATAGTTTTCTATTCCATGGCAAAAGCCAACCTCTTGCATCATCTCTACGTCATAATTTGTTCTTTGCCCTAATCTTTCTGCTTCCAGTAATTTTTTTTGTTCATTTAATTTTTTTAGCTGTTCGTGCAATTCTAATTTTATATTTTCTATGGCTATATTTATTTTGTCTTTTGGAGCCACCCAAAAAGTTGCGGGGAATAGACATAAATTTGAAATTTGAAATTTGAAATTTGAAATTTCGATATTTTTATCGTTAGTTTTTTTTCTGTAAATTTTTTTTATAATATCATTGCCAAATTCAATTCTAATAATTTCTTCGCCTGTTACTAAAAATATATCTATAATATCTCCCCTGACACGAAAAGTGGCTGGCTTAAAATCCCAGCCCGCATTGCTACGCGAAGCGTTGCTGGCGGGAATATCATTTCTTTTATATTGCAAAGCTATAAGATGTGAAATAAATTCTTTGCGTTTTATTTTTTGCCCGGGGTTTATATCCAAAGAAACATTTTGATAGTTTTCAGGCGAGCCAATATTATAAATGCACGACACAGAAGCCACTACAATTACATCTTTACGCGACAGAACATCTTGAACTGCCGAATGCCTTAACCTGTCAATTTCTTCATTTATTTTTGCATCCTTTTCTATATATGTGTCTGATTGCGGGATATAGGCTTCGGGCTGGTAATAATCATAATAAGAAACAAAGTAATGCACGGCGTTGTTTGGAAAAAATTCTTTAAATTCCTGGTAGAGCTGGGCAGCTAAAGTTTTGTTTGGAGAAATAACTAAAGTAGGTTTTTGGATTTTTTGTATAACATTAGCTAATGTGAAAGTTTTGCCCGAGCCAGTAACGCCTAAAAGCACCTGGTCTTTTACGCCATGTTTGAGATTATTAGTCAGTTCTCTTATTGCTCGTGGCTGATCTCCGGTAGCTGAGAATTTAGATTTTAATTTAAAGTTGGTCATGTTTTTGGCTGGCCTTGCCCATCCGAAGCTTTAGCGGAGGAGGGTCGCCTGTTGGTTTAAATTTTGATTTTAATTTGAATTTCATATATTATTATTTAATGATAGCATTTTTATCGGGTAAAATTTTATTAAAAAAGGACAAGTTTATCATTCTTGAAGCAGCTGGCGTTGGCTACAAAGTTTTTTTAAATCAGCAAACCCTATCCCGACTCGATCGAGGATCCTCGACGACTTCGTCGTCGGGATTAAAATTATCAGAAATAGGGCAGGATGTAAAGCTATTTTGCTTCCAAAATATAAAAGAAGATGCTTCGGATTTATATGGGTTTTTAAGTTATGACGAGCTTGATTTTTTTGAGGTGCTAAACGATATTCATGGCGTAGGGCCAAAAGCTGCTTTGGAAATTTCTGTGTTAGGCCCCTTAGAAAAAATTAAGGACAGAATTTTAGCGCAGGACGAAAAAATATTTGAAGGAATTCCCGGAATTGGTTCAAAAAGGGCGTCGTCAATTATTTTAGAATTGACCGGAAAAATAATGGCGAAGTCCGCCTTTGCTAAAGCTTCGCCAGACGAAGCAGAAACCGCTTTAACCCAGCTTGGTTTTTCAAAACAGCAAGCAAAGGATGCCCTGGCTCGCGTGCCTGTTGCTGTTAAAAATTCTGAAGACAGAATAAAATTAGCGCTTAAAAATTTAGGAAAATAAAAATATGAAAGAAATTTATTTGTTATTAATAGGATTATTATTAGGCATAGTTTTAACATGGGTGTTTGAGTTGATTTTAAAAACTAATAAAAAATTGCGGGAGAAATATTATAGGCGCCATAAGCTTTTTTGGGGTTACCATATACACCACAGCACTTTTGGATTAGTGTTTATTGCGCTTAATGTGGTTTTATTTTTAATGGATAAAAAACCAACAGATTTAATTTATACAGCAATAGGCGTAGGAATTATTATTATGCACACTATTTCAGACGGCAGGTTTGTTTTTATAGAAAAACAAAGAAATTGAAATTTGACTTATTTTTTTGTATTTGCTATATATAAATATATGAACTTCCGAACAGCGGAAAACATAATTATTCTTAGTATTATTAACCTCTCTTAGAGAAGGAGCATTTTGGGAAATTAAAAAATTAGAAAACCAAGAAATTAAAAATGCCTCTTCTCAAAAAGAGGTTTTTGTTTTTTAGGGCACGGAAAGCTCTAAAATCTTTTTTTGAAGTTCGTTGACAATCTATCGGGAAAGGAAAACACTATGTGTGATTTGAATGAGGCTCACGAAATAGCCAAGGTTGCATGGAAAAATTCTCCTATGAAAAGTTCTTTGTCAAGAAAAAAATGCCCAAGATGTTTTGATAATTGGCAAAGAAATGGCTGCAAGGCAGAACAAAAGCCTCCCTATTTTCCTGCCGATTATGAGGAAAATTGTCCTGTCTGTAAAAGCGAACTTTCTAGGCCAGGCATTCCTTTCTAAAATTAAGCCCGCCGGCTTGTATATAGCCGGCTTTTTATTTTGCTTCATTCTTAAAAATAAATAAAAGCAAAATAACCCCTCGCCAATTTTACCAATATAGCTTGAACTGCCATAAAGGCCGGCGTAGCCGATTCGCCTTTCTGTATAAATATATTTAAGAAAAGTCGTTGAAATTGGCGACGGGGTTGCTACCATTATTTAAAACTTTGTGTTAGATTGGGTAAATATGAGGATAAAAGAAGCAGTTAAAAAAATATTAGGCAGAAATTTGTTGGGTTTTTATCATTATGGCATGGCTTTTTTGGGAGCTGTGATTTTTGGTTTTCCATCTAAAAATTTAACTGTTATAGGGGTTACAGGCACCAGCGGTAAATCAACTACTTCTGATTTTATCACAAGAATTTTAGAAGAACCCTTCGACGGGGCCCAGGGCAGGTCTGGCAATAAGGTGGCTTCAATTTCAACAATAAGATTTAAAATTGCAGAAAAAGAATGGGAAAATAAATATAAAATGACAATGCCCGGCCGTTTTGTTATTCAAAAGTTTTTAAGGCAGGCAAAAAAAGCAGGATGCAAATTTGTGGTTTTAGAAGTTACTTCGCAAGGCATTGAACAATATCGCCATAAATTTATAAATTTTGATACAGCTGTTTTTACTAATTTGTCGCCAGAGCATATTGAAAGCCATGGCAGTTTTGAAAATTACAGAAACGCAAAACTAAAACTATTTCGAGCAACAAAAAACATCCATATTATAAATACTGATGACGCAAATTCAAAATATTTTTGGAATATTCCGGCAAAACAAAAAATTGGATTTTCAGCCAAAGATGCGCAAAACGCTAATTTAAAATTAAATTTAATTGGAGACTTTAATATTTTAAACGCCTTAGCGGCAATTTCTGCGGCAAAGGCATATGGCATTGATTTTAGCATTTGTAAAAGGGCGCTGGAAAAGGCCAAAGGAATTTCTGGCAGAATGGAAGTGATTCAAAAAGAGCCATTCAAAGTTATTGTTGACTATGCTCATACTCCAGAACAACTCGAAAGTGTCTATAAGGCACTTTCTCAAAACCCAAAACCTCAAACTCCAAACCCCAAACTTATTTGTGTGCTTGGAAGTTGCGGCGGGGGAAGGGATAAATGGAAAAGGACTGTTTTAGGAGAAATTGCAAATAAATATTGCGACAAAATATTTATAACCAATGAAGATCCATATGATGAAAACCCCAACCAGATTTTATCTGAAATAAAATCTGGAATTATCAATTCTCAATTTCCAATTTCCAATTTATATGAAATTTTAGACCGTAAAGAGGCAATTAAAACTGCAATAAAATTAGCAAAATCAGATGATATTGTTATAATCACTGGCAAGGGTTCAGAATCCTGGATGTGCATAGCAAACGGTAAAAAAATCCCCTGGGACGACAGGCAAATCGCTAAAGATGCGTTGGGGCTCCAAACCTTGACATAGATGCTTTAATATGATATGATTAATAATATAGCTCTTTTTTATTGTTACTTGCGAAATTGGCAGTTATAGCCAAAAGCTACTGAATTATATCGGTATCTTCTGGCTATGACTGCTATGTCGGTACGTCAAGCAGAAACCAGCCTGTCATAATTGGCGGGCAAAACAGAAAGGAGATTGTCATGGCTGTGCAAGTCATTGGCGATCTATATGTGGAGTTGGATGGGAAGTTGGCGGAGATTAAGCGGCAAATGAGGCAGCAGGGAGGCTATCCGTTTGACCCGGAGAAATTAAACAAGTTTCTCCAACTAGCTGTCGAGGGCAGGTTCAACGACAACCGGTGCTGGTGCGAGAAGGAAGGAGTGATCTACTTTGAGGTCACCTCTGACGGCACGACTGGACCCCAATGGATTGAGCGTCTGGAGAAGAAGGGTATCCAGCTCTCCAAGTGGGCCAAGGACGTCCTGCTGTCTCCGGACTTCAAGCCGACCAACGGCGTGACCACCGAGATCGCTGTCCTCAAGGGCGCGCTTTTTATGGACAATGATCGCATCACGTCTAAGATCCGCGCTGAGGCCGACAAGCGCAAGCTCGTCAAGCCCGAAGCCGAACTCGGTTGCCTTATCCGCGACACGTTCACGGACGAGGAAATCGAAGCCATGGGTCTTGTGTGGATCGTGGCGTTCCACGAGCCCATCAAGGACTCTGACGGCGATCCGACGTTGCTCGGTGCGCGTCGCCTTGGCGATGGCCGTTGGCTGCGCGCGTGCTGCGGCCTGCCCGACCGCAGGTGGCTTCGCGACCGTGGCTTTGCCTTCGCCGTCTCGCAAGTATCTTCGTAAGTCCTTTGGGCTTGAGCCTTTGCTCTAGCCCTTGGATCCTCTGCCCTTTGCATTTCCTCACGGACTTGCACTGGGCAGATTTTTTTTGCTAAAATATAAATGGTAATAGGTGAATCTTGCGGGAGATCAAGGTTTCCCGCGGCCGAATCCAGTATTCGTATGCTGAGAGCGTTTGCGATTAAGGTTGCAAACGGAGGGCATACGAATTACTTTCAAAAAAGAAGATACTTGGCGTGGGAAACTAGGGCATTACGATGCCGAATTCGATACAGCCCTGTGATCGTAAAACTACTTCAAGGGGCAGTGGCATAGATGGTTTCTTGCGTATTTCTGACGGCGATCCGAACTTGCTCAGTGCGAATCGCAATGACGATGGCCATTGGCTGAACGCGTACTACGACAAGCCCGACAACAGGTGGAATCGCGACAATGGCTTTGCCTTCGCCGTCTCGCAACTCTCTTCATTTCTCTCCTTGCTTAGGAGAGTTTTGTTTAATAATTTGTCCCGACCAACCACCGAGCATTTTGCCAATTTCATCTAGTTTCAATGATAGAGCAATATATTTTTTGTTATCCAATGATTTTGTTTCCCAAAGAATCATTAAAAATATTTTTAACGTATCGACCTTTCTAATTGCTAAACGTACATAGGACAATTTTTCTGATTGCCCAAGAAAACTTGCAGTCACTATTGCCTCTATTGCTTCAACAAAAAGTTTATCAATTTTTTCACCAAGAGAATATTTATGTATTTTTGGTATAATTAAATAGTGTTGGTACCAAAAAAGATAAGCTTCTTTCAACTTTTGCAAAACAGGCAACAGTCTGGGGGGGGGGATTAAAAGCTGAGTTATTTTGATTATGAAAATTACTTTGCAACATAAATACGAAGACATCATAAGCGTTGAGAATATTTTGGAAGCATGGCAAGAGTTTCTTCTCGGCAAAAGAAACAAGCCCGATGTTCAAGAATTTTCTCTCTGTCTGATGAATAATGTTTTTAATTTGCACAACGACTTATCCAATCATACCTACAAACACGGAGGCTATCAACAATTTAAAATTAACGACCCAAAGCCAAGAACAATCCACAAAGCCAGCGTAAAAGACAGATTATTGCACCACGCAGTATATCGTATATTATACCCGTTTTTTGATAAAAAGTTTATTGCAGACTCTTTCTCTTGCAGAAACAACAAAGGCACTCATAAAGCATTAAACAAATTCAGGGAGTTCAGCTATATTGTTTCCAAAAACAACACAAACACCTGCTGGATTTTAAAATGCGACATAAAAAAGTTTTTTGCCAGCGTTGATCAGCAGATACTAATTAAAATTTTAGAAAAATATATTTCAGAAAAAGATATTATCAACTTTCTAAAAGAAATAATTTTTGGTTTTAAACCCAATGGTTTGCCTCTCGGTAATTTGACTTCCCAGTTGTTCGCAAATGTTTATCTGAATGAATTTGACCAGTTTGTAAAACACAAATTGAAAGTAAAATACTATATTAGGTATGCCGATGACTTCGTAATTTTATCAGAGAACAAAAATTATTTAAAAAACATAATTCCAGAGCTAAAATATTATTTAAAAAACAATTTAAAACTGGAAATTCATCCAAATAAAATTTTTATTAAAACATTGAATTCTGGCGTTGATTTTTTAGGCTGGATTAATTTTACAGATCATAGAGTTTTAAGGACAAAAACTAAAAACAGAATATTAAAGAGAATAAAAAATAATTCAAGTATTGAAACATTAAATTCTTATTCGGGTTTGTTAAAACATGGAAATATGAACAAAATGATTAAGAAATTATTTAAGGAAACGGAGATTGCTTTTTAATCTATTTTGTGTTAGAATTAAAAATCATGAAAAATTCAAAATCTGTTAAGAAATTTATTAGGACGCAAAAGGCGCAGATTAGGCGCCAGTTTTTTGATGTGAAAAAACAAGAAGCTGAAATAGCAGAGTTATATAAAAAAGTGGCAGGAACTGTGGTGGCGAAATCCTTCGACGCGGCTCAGGACGATGCTTCTACATTGAAAGCAGAAGTTAAAAAACCTGCCCGCAATGCTTCGCATAGCGATGCAGGCGGGGAGAAATCGAGAAAAGAAATAAAGAAACAAAAGCTAAAAGTTAAATCTTAAAAATAAGATGAAAGTTATTGATATTCAAAATTTATTTATTAAGCTTGGAATGGAAGCCGATTTTCGCGGCAAAGACGGAGTGCAGAGTTTTTTGGATAACAAAAAGAAAAAGTTTGAAAAATTATCTTTACAGGAAAAAGAAGAATTTGATAAAGACGCTTTAGAAAATCCTTATTTGGATTCAGGCATTTATAATATTTCAGACGATAAAGAAATAAAAAAAGTTTTAGTTGGGATTGATATTTCGCCCGCAGAAATTTTAATAGCAAAAGAGCTTGGCGGCATTGATTTAATTATCGCCCACCATCCAATAGGCAAGGGTTTGGCGCAGTTGGCAGATGTTATGAGCCTGCAGTGCGATGTTTTAAGTTATTACGGAGTTCCAATAAATATATCAGAAGGCTTAATGAAAGAAAGAATTTCAGAAGTGGCGCGAGGAGTTAATGCTTCAAACCACCAAAGAACAGTTGACGCGGCGAAACTTATGAATGTTAATTTAATGAATTCCCATACTCCAGCCGATAATTCTGCGGCAAAATTTTTAAGGGGTTTAATTGAAAACAAAAAAATAGACAGGGTTTCAGACCTGATAAATATATTAAAAGAAATACCAGAATATAAAGAAGCTATGAAAATTGGAGTTGGCCCTAAAATTTTTGTGGGCACGCCCGAAAATCATTGCGGAAAAATTGCTTTATCTGAAATAACAGGAGGCACTGAAGGCTCTCCAAAGCTTTATGAAAAAATGGCCCAGGCTGGCATTGGAACTGTTGTTGGAATGCATATTTCAGAAGAGCATAAGAAAGAAGCAGAAAACGCCCACATTAATATTGTGATAGCTGGCCACATTTCTTCAGATTCGCTTGGCATGAATTTATTAATGGACGAGCTGGAAAAACAGGGAATTGAAATTGTGCCTTGCTCTGGGTTCGCAAGATTTTCAAGAGTTTAAAAATTACTTGACATTTGTTTTTTTGGGATTAAAATGCAAAGTGAGGGGGTGAGAGATTTATTCTCAAGGACAGAATAGTTCTTAATGAAGGAGGTTTATGCATATGCCTAGCTTCACATTGTCCGAATCTAGTTTAAACAACAGGCCAAGAGCGTTGAGAATTATATACCCCCTCATCAAAAAAACCATCCTTCGATAAACTCAGGATGGTTTTTTCGATTGATAAGGCGCATCTTTTTTGTTAATATACAAATAAAGGTCGTAACTTATTTTAGCTTTAAATTATTCAAATTTATTTTATGCCAAAAGAAGAAAAAGCCCTGCCTGCCGTCAGGCAGGCAATTGGCAAAATTACTCACTATTTTTCTAATATAGGCGTGGCGGTTATTGATATTTCTGGTGTTTTAAAAGAAGGCGATAGCATTAGAATTACAGGCGGAGAGAATACAGACTTTGAGCAAGAAGTTGATTCTATGCAGGTTGACCACAAGGAAGTAAAAACTGCCAAAAAAGGAGATTCTGTGGGATTAAAAGTAAAAGAAAAAGTCAGAGAGGGATATAGCGTTTATAAAATTTAAAATTAAATTTTATAAACGAATTTTTAATTTTTAATTTATAATTTTTAATTATAGTATCGCATAAATCGCGATAATGTTTATTTTATTTTAAAATGGCAGAAAATATACAAGAAAAGATAGAAAATAAAATTATTGATTTAATAGCATTGGGAGCAGGAGGAAGGCTTATAGTTTTTAAGCCCCAAAATTCCTTCGGGCGTAGCTCGCAGCCGTTAGCTTACGAGCGAGGCCCAACGGGCGAGCCAACGGGCGAGGCGGATAAAGATTTGGTTGTAGAAAAAAAGGGCGATTATAAAAAAAAGCCGATTTTTTTAAAAATTTACGATAAAAAACTTTTTGATAAAGTTTTAGCAGATAAGGATAAGGATAAAAACTTTTATTTAATTTTTGCGCGTTTTGACATCGTAAAGCAAGATATTGAAGACGAAATTTTTATTGTTTCATCCGTTGATTCAAAAAAGATTATAATGAGTAAAAAAGATTTTGTCAGATTTCTATTAGAAAAATTTGAAAAAAGAGAATAATTATGAAGTTTGCAGCTGATTTTCATATACACTCAAAATATTCAAGAGCCACTTCCCCTTCAATGGACTTGGAAAATTTAGATAAATGGGCAAAAATTAAAGGCATTAAGGTTTTAGGAACAGGAGATTTTACTCATCCTGGTTGGCTTAAGAATTTAAAAGAAAAATTGAGCCCCGCTGAGCGGGGTCTTTTTTGCGCCCAAGGCGCATCCGCCTTGGGCGCAAAGCTTAATGATAATTTTGCTACTAGGTTTTTACTTACAGCTGAGATTAGCTGTATATATTCTAAGGCTGGTAAAGTTAGAAAAATCCATATTATAATTTTTGCCCCCTCATTTGAGGCAGTAGAAAAAATTAATTTAAAACTGGGCCAAATTGGAAATTTAAAAGCAGATGGCAGGCCTATTTTAGGCCTTGATGCAAAAGAATTGGCTAAAATTATTTTTGACGCAGATGAAAATTGCATGGTTGCGCCGGCTCATATGTGGACGCCATGGTTTTCTGTTTTCGGTTCAAAATCAGGCTTTAATTCAATGGAAGAGTGTTTTGAAGAATATTCAAAATATATTTACGCTGGCGAAACTGGTTTGTCTTCTGACCCGGCAATGAACTGGCGGCTTTCACAATTAGATAAAATTACCTTGATTTCTAATAGCGACGCCCATTCCCCCAGTAAAATCGGTAGAGAAGCGAATTTTTTTGATACAGAAATGAGTTATATTGGGATAATAGACATAATAAAAAACCCCATTAGAAAGCCTTCGGCTTCTAACGGGGCAAGGTTTTTGTATACAATAGAATTTTTTCCAGAAGAAGGAAAGTATCATTATGACGGCCATAGGTCGTGCGACATAAGATTATCTCCGCAAGAATCAAAAAGATATAACAATATTTGCCCAAAATGCCAAAAACCTCTTGTTATTGGAGTTTTAAACAGAGTTGAGGAGCTGGCTGATAGGCCTGAAGGATTCCAGCCAGAAAATGCTGTACCTTTTAAAAGCTTAATTCCATTAGAAGAAATAATCGCTGAATCTATCGGCGTTACGACTGCGTCAAAACAAGTCGCTAAATTTTATAATAATTTAATAAAAAATATAGGCAGCGAGTTTAAAATTTTGTTAGAAGCAGATAAAGAAGAAATTAAAAAAATAAGTTTGCCTGCCATTGCAGAAGGTATTATAAAAGTTAGGGAAGGGAAAATTTATATTGAGCCGGGTTACGATGGAGTCTATGGAAAAATAAAAATTTTTGCAAAACCAGAGGAAAAAAAATTTTTATTTTCACAAAAAACATTATTTTAATAAAGTTATTAACCCTTGCGCTATTATGTTTGCTATTATAAAATTATTCAACGGTGTTTTTTTAGTTCATTGAAAATCAGTAGAACAAGGAGGTTTTAATATGTCTGCCTGTGCGAAAACAGAACATAAAAAAGAATTGAAGAAGAAGCTAATTTATAGCGTAATATTTGAAAACGATGGAGAAGAATCATCAAACATGACAGAAATATTTGCATTAATAGAAGAAAAAATAAACACCGCTGAAAGGCAGGGCAAGAGAGTTAAATTGTGTATATGTTTTGTTGATGATGTAATATTAAAAATATATCCTTTTTGTGTTTAATATAAATATGGGTTATCATTGCGATAGCCTTTTTTTATTATAAAAACAGCTCCGAAAATTGAGGGGTTGACATTTTTAAGAAAATAAATAAGATTAAAGAACCCTAAGGGAAAGAAAATTAAGTTTGAAGAGAAATCATGGACGAAAAGAAATTTTATTTAACTAAACAAAAATTAGCAGAATTGGAAAAAGAGCATAAAAAAATGCTTGCTTTTGAAAAAAATAAGGCAACAGGAGAAGAAGCGCCCAAAATTTTTGAATCCGAGGATATAAATCCAGAATTTATCAGTTTTCAAGAGGACATGATTTTTTTGAGGTCCAGAATTAAAGAATTAGAAAATATTTTAGCCAACTATGAATTGATTAAAAATCCTACGAAAGAAAATAAAAACATCGTTAATTTAGGGGCTAAAGTTTTGCTGGAAATAGACGGACAAAAAGACCAATTTATAATCACTGGCACCCTTGAGGCTAATCCGTCTTTAGGGAAAATAAGCAACGAATCTCCTGTAGGAAAGGCGCTTATGGGGCATAAAATTGGAGACGAGGTCGTTGTTTCTTCCCCTATTAAGACAACATATAAAATAAAAAACATAAAATACGAAATTAGCTAAGCATATGAAAGATTTGGTTAATTTTTTTCATCAAGTCGGCAAGCTAAAAGATATGCCGAGGCGCGGCTGGGTGATAAATGATATTAAAAATCCAGAAAGCATTGCTGAGCATATTTTTCGAGCCTCTTTAATGGTTTGGATTTTGGGCAGTAAAAAGAAGCTTAATATAGAAAGAGTTTTAAAGATGGCTTTGATCCATGATTTGTGTGAGATATATGCTGGCGACACAACTCCCTATGATTCTATTTTGCCAAAAAATCACAAAAAAAGAAAAGAGTTTATGAAGACCTGGCCAAGGTTTTCAGATAAAGAAAAAAAGAGGTTAAGCGAAAAAAAGCATAAAAAAGAAAAAATTGCTTTAGAAAAACTTCTTAAAAATTTACCAAGAGAATTAAGCAGTGAAATTAAACATTTGTGGTATGATTATGAAAAAGGTTTGACCAAAGAGGGAAGATTTTTTAAACAAACAGATCGTCTCGAAAATTTTTTACAGGCAATGGAATATTGGAAAAAGTATAAAAAGCCGCCGCAAGGGCCTTGGTGGGAATGGGCAAGAGAATTTTTTGACGACCCCGTCTCACTTGAGTTTGTTGAAGAAATGGCTAAAAAGTTTCACCATAAAATTAAACCAAGAGCCTAAAAAAAACAAAACTCCAAAATGGGGTTTTTTGTTTTTAGTTTAATAACAGGATATAATAAATATATAATTAAAAATATTCTATTAAAATGCCAAAACTTATAAACAAGATTATTAAAGTATTAATAACAAGCGATTTCTTTTTGAATTTAGGCTGGGGTCTTTTGTCGCCTATTTTTGCCTTATTTATTTTAGAAAAAATAACAATTGGAAACCCAGCGAAGGCTGCGGAGGTGGCTGGATTTGCTGCATTATTTTATTGGATATCAAAATCATCTATAGAAATACCCATAGGCAGATTTTTAGATAAAAATAAAGGGGAAAAAGATGATTTTTGGTTTATGGTCAGCGGACTTTTTATAGTGGGATTAGTGCCTATTGGATATTTATTTTCCACATCTCCTTGGCAAATTTATTTTTTTCAGATAATTCATGCTGTTGGCATGGCAATGACTTTGCCTTCTTGGCTGGCAATTTTTACCCGCCATATAGATAAAGGCAAGGAAGCATTTGAATGGAGTATGGAAACCACATCTATGGGAGCTGGAGCCGGAATAGCTGGAGGATTGGGGGGTATTATAGCCTCGGTTTTTGGCTTTAAAATACTTTTTATTTTTGTAAGCTCTCTTACAATATTTTCTGCATTTTTGTTATTGTTTGTAAAAAACGATATTTCTGCAAAACCAGCTGGCGTTAAAATATATGCAGAAAAACCAGTAGTAGAACCATAGTATAGTTATGAAGAACAAGGAAATTGCTAAAATATTTTATGAAATAGCGAAATTTTTAGAAATAGAAAGAGTGGCTTTTAAGCCCTATGCTTATGAAAGGGCTGGTAATTCCTTAGAAGCATTGAAAGAAGATGTGGGCGATATTTATAGAAAAGGCGGGGCAAAGGCTTTGCAGGAAATTTCAGGAGTCGGCAAAAATATTGCAGGGCATATTGAAGAGTATTTAAAAAATGGAAAGGTAAAAATCTACGAACAGCTTAAAAAGAAATTGCCCCTTAAAATAGATGAGTTGATTAAAGTAGAAGGTTTGGGCCCAAGAAAAATAAAAATTCTTTATCAAAAATTAGGCGTTAAAAATTTGAAAGATTTGGAAAAGATGGCTAAGGCGCATAAAATAGCCCCGCTTTTCGGTTTTGGAGAAAAAACAGAAAATAATATTTTAGAAGGCATTGAATTTTTAAAAAGAAGCAAAGGCCGGTCTCGTTTGGGAGACATAATGCCAATAGTAGAAGAAATTTTTGAAAATTTAAAAAATTTAAAAGAGGTTGAAAAAATCAGTTTAGCTGGCTCTTTAAGAAGAAGAAAAGAAACTATTGGAGATGTTGATATTTTAGTGGTTTCCCGCCCAGCAGGGCGAGGCTCGCCTGGTGAGGCGGCTAATAAAGTAATGGATTTTTTTGTTTCTCAAGAGGGCGTAGAAAAAGTATGGGGCAAAGGAGGAACAAAAGCATCGGTTCATATGAAATATGGATTTGATATGGATTTAAGAATTGTTCCCGAAAAAAGTTATGGCTCTGCTTTGCAATACTTTACCGGGTCAAAAGACCACAATATTGTTACAAGAAAAATTGCCATAGAAAAAGGCCTAAAATTAAGCGAGTACGGAGTTTTTAAAGGAAAAAAACAGATTGCCGGTAAAACAGAAGAAGATGTTTATAAAGCAATTGGTTTGCCATTTATAGAACCAGAATTAAGAGAAAACGAAGGCGAAATTGAGGCGGCTCTTCGACAAGCTCAGGGTAAACTTCCGGGATTGCCAAAAATAGTTGAGTTAAAAGATATAAGGGGGGACTTACATTGCCATTCAAAACCCGATGGAGTCGCCCATTTGAATGTCGGAGAAAAATCGATTGAAGAAATGGCTAAAGTGGCAATGGCTATGGGTTACGAATATATTGGAATTTCTGATCATACAAAATTTTTAAAAATTGATGATGGTTTAGACGAGAAACAATTATTAAAACAAAATGAAGCAATAAAAAAAATAAATACCCGCCTCCGCCAACCTGCGCTTCGCCAAAGGCTTCGGCAAGGCGAGGGCTTCGGCGGGCAAGAAAAATTTCGCATACTTCACGGATGCGAGGCAAATATTCTACCGGACGGTTCAATAGATATTAAAGACGAAGTTTTGGCTCAATTAGATTATGTTATAGCTGGCGTTCACAATGCTTTAAAACAAGAAAAACTAAAAATGACAGAAAGGTTAATAAGAGCAATGAAAAATCCGAATGTTGATATTATTTCGCATCCAACGGGCAGATTAATAGGCAGCAGAGACGAATATCAAATTGATTTTGATAAAATTTTAGAAATAGCAAAAGAAACCGGAACAATTTTGGAAATTAATTCGTCTCCTTACAGATTAGATTTAAAAGACTTATATGTCAGAAGAGCAAAAAATGAAGGCGTGAAAATGATTATAAATACCGACAGCCACCAAAAAGAGCAATTAAATCTTATGGAATATGGAGTTTCGCAAGCCAGAAGAGGTTGGGCGGAGAGAGAGGATATTATAAACACAAATTCATTAGACGGATTATTAAAATATTTTAAATGAAATTTAAAAATTTGACACAGAGTTGAGGGGGGGGTATTATAAGATAATATCAAAAATATCAAATTTTTAGTTTTTAATTTCTAATTTTTTAAATAATTTTTCAATTTTAGAATTTTAAAATTAAAATTTAATAGCATATGAGAATAAAATATTTTTTAATAACAGCTGTTTTAGCAACATCAATTTTAGGTTCTGGCGGTTTTGTGAAAGCGCAAACCACAGACAATTCAGCGTTAATTGCCCAACTTCAAGCGCAAATTCAGGCAATTCTGCAACAAATAGCGCAACTGCAAGCTCAGCAAGATACAAACGCGGTCCAAAACTCTGCGTCAGAAAATGCTAATTCAGACAGTTCAAAAGCAAACTGGTGCTATAATTTCAAACAAAACTTGTGGATTGGTAAAAATGGCAGGCCTGTTGAGGCTTTACAGATTGCTTTGTCTAAAGAAGGTTTGTTTGACGCCAGTTTAATTAAGAATCCATGGAGATTTGGCCCCTCTACCTTATTGGCAGTAATCAAGTTTCAGAATAAATATAGCATAAAACCAACAGGATATGTGGGCTTCGCCACAAACAAAAAACTAAACGAACTCTACGGCTGCAAAACCACCGAGTCATCAGTTACAGTTACTTCGCCCAACGGCGGAGAGGAGTGGGTGCGAGGGTCAACTCATAATGTTACGTGGACGTCTCAAAATGTGGAAAGAGATGTTTATCTTACAATTAAAAACTTTGACACAAACGTCATAAAGAGCATTTCTTTAGCGCCTGTTTCGCCGGTCAGCGATTCTGCTTCTTTTAATATTCCGTCTGATTTGGCCGTGGGAAACAAATATAAGGTTAGAGTGGGAAATAGCGATGTTTCAGATTACAGCGACAATTATTTTAGCATTCTTGATACAACAACTTCTTCAAATGCGTCTATTACCGTCACTTCGCCCAACGGCGGAGAAACATGGCAAGTCGGCGGAACGCATAATATCACATGGTTCAGTCAGGGTGCAAATGCTATAAATTATAATGTTCAAATCGGAATTATTGATAATCGCTATAGTACGGAATCAGGAGATAGATCCGAAAAAATTATAGTAAATTCTATTCCTAATACTGGCAGTTATTCTTGGACGGTGCCTCAATCTATTGGAACAATGAATCTGAATGATACTATCCAACCGGTTTATAAAATTGTTGTACATTCTCGAAGTGATGCGGTTACAGGAGTGGCTCTTGGAGACTCGAGCGATAATCCTTTCAGTATTGTGGCGCCGACGGTTGCCTGTACGTCATTTACCTATTCAGCTTGGGGGGCTTGCCAGTCAAACAATACCCAAACAAGAACAGTTGTATCATCCTCGCCAACTGGATGCGCAGGAGGCAGCCCAATATTATCGCAATCTTGCGGAGTAGTAAAGACTGTATTCAGCAATAGCCAAATTTATCTTGACGCCAATAGCAAAGTAGCGCCCTTGTCTTGCACTAATTATAAGTGTAACGGCTCTTTTGGCTATTGCTCTGCTTCTTGCGGAGGAGGATATTATCCAGATAATTTAACAGCCCAGAAATTGTGCCAGAAAAAAGGTTACGATGCAGCTTCAAGTTTCACCATAAAAAATGGTTTTTATGCATCTTGCAGCGATAACTATATGTGGAAATGGAATGGGGTTAGCGCTGAATATGTTTGGTCTTGCGTTAAAAATAGCGGTATAGACACTGTCACTTGCTCAAAAACTGTTGGGACTACGGCAAGCATTGATTCTCAAGATCAATTAGCGTCTATTTCTAGCGCAATACAAAGAATAGCTCAACAAATTCAAGCATTATTTGAAAGGTAATCAATTAGAGAATGAAACCAGCCCAATGGGCTGGTTTTGTTTTTAATAGTTGATATAATAATCCAATGCCAAAAGAAAAGTCAGCTGGAGTTATAATTTTTAGACGGGAACCCTTCGACCCGGCTCAGGGTAAAAAATCTGATATTTTTTACCTGCTTTTGCATTATGCTCCGTCTGAGCCGGGAAAACATGGACACTGGGGGTTTGCAAAAGGGCATATTGAAAAAGGCGAAACAGACGAAGAAACAGCTAAAAGAGAAGTCGCTGAAGAAACTGGCATTAAAGACCTAAAAATAATTTCTGGATTTAAAGAATTAGAAAAATATTTTTTTAGGCAGGTTTACGGGCTAAAGGGCGAAGCAAGAAAAAAAGCGCCGTGGGTTTTCAAATCAGTTGTATTTTTTTTAGCTGAAACAAAAATTAAAGATGTTAAAATTTCAGAAGAACACGCTGGTTTTTTGTGGCTGGCTTACGGAGATGCTGTTAGAAAAATAAGTTTTAAAAACTCAAAAGAGCTATTAAAAAAAGCAAATGAATTTTTAGAAGAAAACAAGTAAAATAAAAAACCGTCCTTCGATAATCTTGGGACGGTTTTTCGTTTTTAAATAATTATTTTGATTTGACTTTTTCTATTATTTTCACAAAAATTTCAGGATGCTTTTTTGCCAATTCAGACAAAATTTTTCTATCAAGCTCAATTTTATTTTCTTTTAATCCGTGAATGAGCCTGCTGTAATTTATGCCGTTTTCTCTAGCTAAAGCATTAATTTGCAATTGCCAAAGCTGCCTGAAGTCTCTTTTTTTAATTTTTCTGTCGCGATACGAATAAGTCCACGCATGCCTTAAAGCATCTTTTGCCAGCTTATATTTTGATTTTCTGCCCCACTTAAAACCTTTCGCATGTTTTAATGTGTTTTTTCTATGTTTTCTGGCTGATACTGCTCTTTTTACTCTTGCCATATTTTTGGATTTTTATATATGTAAAAATCTTTTAATTTTTTTAGTTTCGGATTTGGAAACTTGAATCCATTTACGGCCTTTTCTTTTCCTTGCGCCTGATTTTTTAGCTTGAAGATGGTTTTGCCCGGAAAGCCTTCTTAAAATTTTTCCGGTTTTTGTTATTTTAAACCTTTTTACTAATGCTTTTTTTGTTTTATTCATATTTTTATTTTTATTCTTTTGAAACAATTACTGTGAATCCCTTTGGCTCTCTTTTCAATTCTCTTTCAACCTTTATTGGCATTAATTTATCTATATTTTCTAAAAACATCAGCACTTTTTTCTTTGCAAAATCTCCCAATGCCTTTTCTCTTCCTCTTAATACCATAGACAATTTAACTTTGTCTCCGCCTTTTAAAAATTTTTCTGCCTGTTTTGCCCTAATATCCATATCATGCGGCGAAATATTAAAGGTAAGCCTTATTTCTTTTAATTCTCCGCCCTTAGGATGCGCTACTTTTTTTTCTTTCTTTTGCAAAGAGTAAAGATATTTTCCATAGTCTCCAATTCTGCAAACCGGCGGTTCAACTTTTTCTGTAACCTGGATTAAATCCAAACTCTTAGATTTTGCCAAATCAATAGCCTCAAATATACCCATTACCCCGAGCTGGTTTCCAGCCTCGTCTATAATTCTTACCTCTTTTGCCCTTATATAATTGTTTATTAAAACTTTATTCAATTGTATTTATTATTTTAGTGGAAGCGCCGGGGTCGAACCCGGGTCCAGAAATTTTTTAAAAATAAATCTACAAATTTATCTTGCTTTGTTGTTTGGATATTAAATAAGAAGCAAGAAAAATGTTTAATATCCTAATTCTCGTAAATCTCGACAGTTCCCCGAGAAATAAAACTGCCTATCCTGAAAATATAACACCCTCGGTCCATTTATCAGGAGTCAATGGCGAGGATGCAGCATTAAGCTAAAGCTAGTGCTGGTTGCCTATTAAATAAATTAGCAATTATGTTTTTTCTATAAGTTTAACCAGGTTATAGAAAACTGGATTTGCATATTTTTAATGAAACATCTGTCAAAACTTACGCTCCCATTATCCTCTTAATTCGCGATTAACCTCGCGCTCTGTGTCTCTTTTCTTTATTTCCTCTTTTTTGTTGTATTTTTTCTTTCCCTTAGCCAATCCGAATTCAAGTTTTATCCTACCATTTTTCTCGTAAACTTTCAAGGGTATCAGCGAAAAACCCTTCATATTTGACTTTCCTGCAAGAAAATTTATCTCTTTTTTGTTCAAAAGCAGTTTTCTTTGCCTTTCTGGATTATATCCCTCTGGCGCGTTTTTTGGCTGATAAGCTGGAATTTTAGCTCCTATTAAAAATACCTCTTCATTTCTTAAAACAACATAAGAAGCAGTTAGAGTAATATGCCCGCCCCGAATTGATTTTACTTCTGTGCCAATCAAAACAAGCCCCGCTTCAAACTTGTCGAGTATTTCATAATCATAGTAGGCCTTTTTGTTTTCACTGAAAATTTTCATATTTTTCTTTAAGCTTAGCAGTTGTTTTATATTACCACAACTATTGACAAATGTAAACAATGGGTGTATAATTAATATAATATGATCTGTTGATTTATTTCTCTGCCGTCCCCGGTCAGATTCGTCTGATCGAGGGCTTTTTTATTGTTTTTTTGTCCGTGTGCGGCTTTTTCACTCGAGTGAAAAAGCCGCACCTTTTGAAAATTAGAAACCCGCTTCGCCCGCGAAGCGAGGCGAGTTGAAAATTGAAAATTAGCCCATGAGCCCTTTAAATTTTAGCTAAAATAAGGTAGACTAAGAAATAATGAATAAGGAAACTATAATAATTTCACTGGGTGGGTCGCTTGTAGCGCCGGGGGAAATTGATATTGGATTTTTGAAGAATTTTAAGCACGCTTTGTTAAAATACTTAAAGTTAAAGCGTTTTTTTATTATTGTAGGCGGAGGCAAAATTTGCAGAAATTACCAAAAAACATTATCAGAATTTGGCGCAAAAGATGTTGATAAGGACTGGATAGGAATAAATGTTTCAAAATTAAACGCAGAAGTTGTAAAACAGGTTTTTTCTAAGTTTTCTTTTTCTGAAATTATTACAAACCCTACAAAAGAAATAACAACTAAAAAAGATATTGTTGTAGCGTCTGGCTGGAAACCTGGCCGCTCTACTGATTACTGCTCCGTTGTGATGGCAAAAAAAGCCGGTATTAAGACGATTATAAACTTAACAAATATTGATTATGTTTACGATAAAGACCCAAAACAGTTTCCTGGAGCTAAAGCCATAAAAGAAATAAGCTGGAAAGATTTTAGAAAAATTATTGGTGATAAATGGAGCCCTGGATTGTCAGCTCCCTTTGACCCTGAGGCTTCAAAAATTGCAGAAAAATTAAAATTAAAGGTGGCAATGATTAACGGCAAAAATTTAGAACGCCTTGAAGATTTTTTAAACAGTAAGCCATTTATTGGAACTATTATTCAATGATAAAAGAAGAAATAAAAAAAATAGTGGAAAACTCAATTAAAAACCTGCAAAAACAGGGCGCATTTTTAAAATTAAAAATGCCAGAAATTTTAATTGAGCGGCCTAAAGAAAAAATACGCGGTGACTATTCAACCAACATTGCCTTTGTAATTGGAAAAGATGTTTTGAAAAATCCATTTGAAACGGCATTGCTTTTGAAAACAGAAATTGTCTCGCTTTGCGAGATCTCGCGCAGCGAGAAAAAACAAAAATCTGTAATAGAAAAAGTTGAGGTAGTGGGAGGGTTTATTAATTTTTTTGTTGCTGACGATTATTTTAAAAATCAGCTGCAAATTATTTTAAAACAAAAAAACAAATTTGGAGATTTAAAACTTGGTAAAAGTCAAAAAGTAAACATAGAATTTATTTCTGCAAATCCAACAGGGCCGTTAACTTTAGGAAACGGCAGAGGAGGATTTTGTGGCGATGTTTTGGCTAATGTTTTAGAAAAAGCAGGATATAAAGTTGAAAGAGAATATTATATTAACAATACCGGAGCTCAAATTAAAAAACTTGGGCATTCTGTAATTGGAGATGCAGAAGCTGTTTACAAAGGAAAATATATTATTGATTTAAGAAACAAAGTTAAGGGAGATGACCCCGAGAAAGTTGGAGAAAAATCGGCAAAAATTATTTTAGAAAAAATGATAAAGCCGTCTGTAAAAAAAATGGGAATTAAATTTGACACATGGTTTTCAGAAAAAACTCTCTATAAAAATAAAGAAGTAGATAAAACAATACAAGAATTGGCTAAAAAAGGGTTCACCTATGAAAGCGAAGACGCTGTGTGGTTTAAATCTAAAGAATTGGGCGATGACAAAGACAGGGTTTTGGTGAGAGCCGACGGAATTAAAACATATTTTGCTTCAGATATTGCTTATTTTAAAAATAAATTTAAAAGAGGGTTTGGTAAACTTATTATGTTTTTGGGAGCCGACCACTATGGATATGTTCCGAGGCTAAAAGCTGCCTCGCTTGCTTTTGGTTTTAAAAAAGACAGTATTGATGCTATTGTTATGCAGTTGGTGCGGCTTTATGAAAAAGGCAAAGAAGTAAGAATGGCAAAAAGGACTGGTATTTATGTAACAATAGATGAGTTAATTGGCGAGGTTAGTTTGGATGTTGCCAGATTTTTCTTTTTAATGATAAGCCCTAATACCCACATGAATTTTAATTTGGATTTAGCAAAAGAAAAATCAGAGAAAAATCCGGTTTTTAAAGTGCAATATGCGCATGCCCGAATTTGCTCAATTTTCCGAAAATTTGGAAATTTCAAATTTTCCCGATTTCATCGAGGATCCTCAATGGCAAAGCCATCGGGACAAATTTCAAATTTAAAATTATTAAATGAGCCGAGCGAGTTAGGGTTAATTAGAGAATTAATTAAACTTCCAGAAATTATTGAAGAGATAGCTAAAGATTATCAAGTTCAAAGACTACCGCAATACGCAATGGATTTAACTGATGCATTCCATAGATTTTATGAAAACTGTAAAGTCCTGAGCGAAGTCGAAGGATTGCGTGATGCCCGCTTGTCTCTTGTTATGGCAACAAAAATTGTTTTAAAAAATACATTAGACTTAATGGGAATATCTGCTCCTGAAAAAATGTGAAATTTAGCTATGCTGAATTTCATCCTGAGCTATTGCGAAGGATAAATTATTACTATGAAACTAAATAATAAATACTATGTTTTACGCCATGGGGAGGCTTTGTCTAATGTTAAAAATATTGTTTCTTGCTGGCCTGAAAAATTTGAAAATTCATTAACAAAAAATGGAATATCGCAGATTAAAATAGTTGCGCAAGAGTTAAGGAATAAAAATATAAATTTAGTATTAGCTTCAGATTTATTAAGAACTAAACAAACAGCAGAAATCAGCGGCAATATTTTGGGAATAAAGCCGGAATATGATAAAAGGCTAAGAGAAATTGATTTTGGGATCCTTAACGGGGGTTTGGCATCAGATTTCGAAAAATATTTTAAAAATTATTTAGAAAGAATAGACAAGGCCACGCCAGAGGGAGAAAACTATAAAGATGTTTTTAAAAGAGTTGCTGATTTTTTTAAAGAAATAAATAATAAATATAAAGATAAAAATATCTTGATAATTAGCCACCAGGCCCCGCTTTTTCTACTGGAAGGATATATGAGGGGTTTTTCGATTGAACAAACTATCGAAAATTTTCCAGAAGAAAAAATGCTTCGCAACGGAGAATTAAGAGGATTAAATTAGAAGTATTGACAGATTTTTTAAAAAAGATAAAATGAATATGTAATACAAATTATTACATATTATAATTAATATTTTAATTTTATGCGCTCAATTGTTAATATATCATTATCAAAAGAACTTGTTTCTGATTTGAATAAGGCGGTAAAAAAGGGAAAATATTCAAGCAAAAGCGAATTTTTGAGAGAACTTATAAGAGAAAGAATTGAACAGGAAGATTTGTTGAGGAGGGTAAGGATAAGTCAAAAAGAAATAAAACAAGGTAAAGGAAAAATTCTTAAGTCATTAAAAGATTTAAGGTAATTTTATCATGCAGATTATTTATTCTCCGCAATTTGTAAAAGATTACAAAAAAATAAACGAGCAGACAAAGAGAAAAGCGGAGGCGAAAGAAAATATTCTTCGCAATAATCCTTTCGACAGCCGTTTAAAAACCCATAAATTAAGCGGTAAGTTTTATGATTTTTGGTCGTTTTCCGTTGATTATAATTGCAGAATAATTTTTGAGTTTAAAAATGAAAAAATTGTTATATTCCATGCAATTGGTAGCCATTCTATTTATAAATGATGTAAAAAAAGAATTCACAAAGCAGAAAGAAGAGAATCAAATTAAATTTTAATAAATATGCTAAAAGAAAATATTTCAGAAATTGTAGAAGGACTTTTAAAACTTCAAAAAAAATATTCTTCTACTCCCAGATCTATAGTGACCTACGATAGGAATAAAAATATTATTGAATCGGGTTTATTAAAAGAATATAATTATGACTCTGAAATAATTCGCGAGCCGCTAATTGAACATGTTGGGCATCTGCCGATTATTGCATCTTATTTGCACCAATTTATTGAACATAAAAATAAAGTTGATTTAGGAAAGTCATTAATTATTTTATCAGTGCATGATATTGGGGAAACAGAAGTCGGAGACATGATAACTTATTCAAAAACAAAATCGCACGAAAAAGCAGAAGAGAAAGCCGCTTTTAAAATCCTGCCTGATTATTTGTATAAATATTTTATAGAATATGATGAGGCAAAAACCATAGATGCCAAGTTTGCCAAGTCGGTTGATTCTTTGGCGCCATTATTACACGAATTAACATTGCCAAAAATTACAGCCGAAAGATTTAAATATCATAATTTCAGCGTTGATAAAATTGTTGTAAAGAAAAAAGTATATTTTAAATGGGATAATGTTTTATCTAAAATATTTGATTATGTGACAGACGAATTAAGAAAAATAGAAAAATAATTTTTAAATATGTATAATTTTCCAGAAGCAGAAAATAAAATCTTAAAGTTTTGGCAGGATAACAAAATTTTTGAAAAGTTAAGACAAAAAAATAAAAAGGGAAAACCATGGTCTTTTTTAGACGGGCCTATAACTGCAAACAATCCGATGGGCGCGCATCATGCATGGGGCAGAAGTTATAAAGATATTTTTCAGAGATATAAGGCGATGCAAGGTTATGACCAGCGATATCAAAATGGTTTTGATTGCCAGGGATTGTGGGTTGAAGTTGAAGTTGAAAAAGAGCTGGGCTTTAAAAATAAAAAAGATATTGAAAAATATGGAATTGATAAATTTGTTGAAAAATGCAAAGAAAGAGTTGAAAAATATTCAACCATACAGACGCAGCAGTCAATAAGATTGGGCCAATGGATGGATTGGGAAAATTCTTATTACACAATGTCTGATGAAAACAATTATGCTATTTGGCATTTTTTAAAAAAATGTTGGCAAGAGGGCTATTTATATAAAGGCAGGGATTCGGTTCCTTGGTGTCCAAGATGCGGAACTGCAATTTCTCAGCATGAAATTTTAACAGAAGAATATAAAGAAATAACGCACAAAGCCATATATTTTAAGTTACCCGTGATAGAGGGCAAACTAAAAGGCAAAAAGTTTTTGGTTTGGACGACTACTCCATGGACAATTCCAGCTAACGTTGCTTTGGTCGTAAACCCAGATTTTGATTACGGAATTTATAAAAAAGATAACGAAGAATTAATTTTATTGAAATCTTTAGCCGAAAAAGTTTTACATGCCCGCGAAGGCGGGGGTAAAGATTATATTTTAGAAAAGAAAATTAAAGGCAAAGATTTAAAGGGCATAAAATATGAAGGGCCGTTTGACAGCCTACCTAGAGTTAAAAAAATAAAAGAAGAAAAAATAGACACATTTCATACGGTTGTTTTAGATAAAGATTTAGTGACAGAAACAGAGGGAACGGGAATTGTGCACTGTGCGCCGGGCGCCGGCGAAGAAGATTTTAAAATAAGCCAAAGAGAGGGCTTAGCGGTAATTGATGTGATTGATGAAGCAGCAGTGTATTTGCCGGAAATGGAAGAATTTTCTGGAAAAAATGCAAAAAAAATTCCAGATATTATTTTTGATTATTTAAAATCCAGTGAAAATGGAAAATTCTTTTTTAAGATAGAAGATTATACGCACCGCTATCCTACTTGCTGGAGATGTAAAACAGAATTAGTTTGGAGGGTTGTTGACGAGTGGTATATTTCTATGGATAAGTTAAGAAAAAATTTAGAAAAAATTACAAAAAAAATAAATTGGATTCCATCTTTTGGCAAAGAGCGTGAGCTTGACTGGTTAAAAAATATGCATGACTGGCTGATTTCTAAAAAAAGGTATTGGGGTTTGGCTTTGCCTATTTTTGAATGCGAATGCGGAAATTTTGAGGTTATTGGCTCAAAAGAAGAGCTAAAAAAGAGAGCGATAGAAGGTTGGGATAAATTTGAAAATAATTCTCCTCATAGGCCGTGGATAGACAATGTAAAAATAAAATGCAAAAAATGCAAAAAAATAGTTTCAAGAATTAAAGATGTGGGCAGCCCTTGGTTAGATGCTGGAATTGTTTCTTTTTCCACAATGAAATATTTTTCAGATAAGTCATATTGGAAAAAATGGTTTCCTATAGAATTAGTTTGTGAATCATTTCCCGGGCAATTTAAAAATTGGTTTTATAGTTTGTTAGTGATGTCAGTTGTTTTAGAAGATACAAATCCAATAAAAACAATTTTTGGTTATGCCTTAGTCCGCGATGAAAAAGGAGAGGAAATGCACAAATCAAAAGGTAATGCCATTTGGTTTGACGAGGCCGTAGAAAAAATTGGGGCTGATCCAATGCGCTGGATGTATTCAAAACAAAATCCAGCAGAAAATCTTAATTTTGGTTATAATACAGCCGATGAAGTAAAAAGAAGACTGTTAACACTTTATAATGTTTATGCTTTTTTCAATACCTATGTTAAAAAAGAAGAATTTGAAAATATAGATTTGAATCCAAAGCCGAAAAGTGTTTTAGATAAATGGATTTTGTCAAAAATAGACCATTTAATTGGCGCTTGTGAATTTAATCTTGAAAAATACGATGTTGCTAAAGTAGTTTTAGCCATAGAAGATTTTTTCATAAATGATTTGTCTTTATGGTATATAAGAAGGTCAAGGAAAAGATTTCATCCTTCGGCGGACTCGGGGCAAGTCAATGATAGCCAAGATAGGTCAGAGGCGATGTCAGCTCTTTATTATGCGCTTTTGAATATTACAAAGCTAATAAGTCCGATAATGCCATTTTTTGCAGAAGAAATGTATCAAAATTTAAAAACAAACAATATGCTAGAATCGGTTCATTTGTGTAGTTGGCCTCAATTAAAAAAAGAAGGTTATGTTGATTTAGAACTTGAAGGCAAAATGGACGAAGCCCGCAATATTGTTAATTTGGCCTTAGCAGAAAGGGCCGAAAAAGTAATCAAAGTAAGACAGCCAATTGCTTTGATTAAAATAAAAAATAAGAAATTAAAAATTGAGGGCGATAAAGAAATATTAGAATTGATAAAAGACGAGGTTAATACAAAAAAAATTGTTTTTGATGTCAAAATTAAAAATGAGATAGAGCTTGATACAAAAATTACGCAAGAGTTAAAAGAAGAAGGAATGGTCAGGGAAATAATTAGGTATATTCAAAATATGAGGAAAGAGGCGGGCTTAATACCAGAAAACAAAATTTTGGTTTTCTTTTTTGGCGGACTCGGAATAAACAAGGTTTTGGAGAAAAATAAAGAGTTTTTATTGAAAGAAATTAATGCAAAAGATTTTTATTTAGATAAAAAATCAGGCCCAGCTTGCGATATGGAAAAAGAATTTTTAATTGATAACCAAAAAATATTATTAAAAATAAAAAAAATATAAAATGTCATTATTTGATAAAAAAGGGCAATTACCGAGAAAAGAATTTAGGGATATACTTAAAAGAAGCGATATAAAAACAGGACCAACAAAGGGGCTGAATATTAAAGAAAGACTTAAAATAGAAGAAGATGTTTTTCCTAAAAAACACGGTGAAATAATATCAAAAAGTATCTTTGACAGGGGGCTTAATAATCTTAAAAAGAAAGGCGCATGGGAAGTTGATCTTATAAAGAAATCGAAAATACATAAAAAAATAAAATACTTAAAAAAATTAGAAGAAACAGGAGGCACAGATAAATAATATGGCAGTTCATTATAGAACCAAAGGTTTAATCTTTAAAGAAAATAACTGGGCTGAGGCAGATAAAGTTTTTTCTATTTTTACTTGTGATTTTGGAAGGCTTGAAGTTTTTGCTAAGGCCATAAGAAAAATTACTTCAAAATTAAGAGGAGGAATTGAAATTTTTTCTTTATCTGAAATCGAGTTTATACAAGGCAAAAACCGCAAAACCTTAACCGACGCAGTTTTTATAAACAATTTTAACAATATAGCGCATGATTTGGAAAAATTAAGAATTGCCAGCAAAGTTATCCAAGCTTTAGACAACTTTGTTAAAGGCCAAGAGAAAGATGAAAAAATTTGGAATTTGATAATTGATATTTTTGAAAAAATAAATAGCCCATTATTATCTCAAGAAAAATATCAATTAACTTATTATTATTTTATTTGGAATTTTTTTTCTATATTGGGATATAAGCCCGAAGTTTCAAAGTGCGCTATATGCCAGAAAAAGTTAAATCCCTATAATTTATATTTTTGCAATCAAGAAGGAGGAATTATTTGCAAAAATTGTTTTTCAAAAAAAAGAGATGTTAAAAAAATAAACTCCAGTATTGTTAAAGTTTTAAGGCTGTTTTTTAAAAAAGACTGGCAAACTATACAAAAATTAAAAATTGAGTTTTCTTTAATAAATCTTTTGAAAGAAGTTTCTGAAGATTATTATCTTTATCTTTTATCATCGCATTCTTTTAAAGACAGCATAAATGATGTAATATAAAAAATATGAACAAAAAAGCAACTTTTATATTGTTATTTATCGTTATTATGTTAGGTTTTTTAGGATTTTGGTATTACAGAAATACGATTTTTTCAAAAGAAATTTTAAAATTAGAAATCCTTGGACTTGATTCTGCTAAAATGGGAGATGAAATTAAGTACACTGTAAAATATAAAAATAACGGCAATTTTGTTTTAGAGCAGCCAAAGCTGATTTTTGAGCTTCCTGATAATTCTTTAACCGAGGACGGAAAAACAAGATTTGAAAAGGACCTAAAAGATATTTATCCTGGAGTTGAAGAAATTGTGCAATTTAACGGCAGGCTTCTCGGAAAAGAGGGCGACTTAAAAGTAGCCAAAGCCTCTCTTTCTTATATTCCAAAAAACATAACAGCCCGCTATGAATCAAGCACTACATTTACCACAAAAATTGATGCTGTTGCCATAACTTTAGATTTTGATTTGCCTTCAAAAATAGAAAAAGGCAAGGAAATTTCTTATTCTCTTAATTATTTTTCTAACATAGATTATCCTTTAGAAAATCTAAGCATGAAAATTGATTCTGTAAACGGTTTTAACTTTGAGTCGGCAACTCCCTCTTCATTAGATAATTCTGAATGGAAATTACAAACATTAAACAAGGCCCAAGGTGGCAGGATAAATGTTAAGGGAGCAATTACGGCCTCTGCTAATAGCCGCATAATATTTGGCGCAACGCTTGGCGTATGGCAAAACGGAGCATTTATCGCAATAAAACAAACCAACGCAGATATTGAGGTTATTGATCCTTTATTATTTATATCGCAGCAAATAAACGGATCTTCTAATCACATTGCTTCTCCCGGTGAAAAGCTGCATTATAAAATATTTTTTAGAAATATCGGCTCCAGTTCTTTTGATAATTTATTTATGATAGTAAGGTTAGACGGTTTAGCTTTTGATTTGTCTACGCTTCAGTCACAGCAAGGGCAAGCAAGGCCAAATGACAATTTAATTGTTTTTGATTCAAAACAAGTTTCAGAATTAACTCATTTAAACCCCCAACAAGAAAACAAAGTTGAATTTGATGTTAAGTTAAAAGACAGCTGGCCTCCTGTTCCAGCTGAAAAAAACAATACAGTTATAAAAAGCAAGGTTAATATTTCTGATATCAGCCAGGAATTTGATACTAAAGTTAATTCAAGATTAGAAGTTTCTCAAAAAGCATATTACTCAAATCAAGGGAATGTAGAAAATTCAGGGCCTGTCCCTCCAGAGGTTGGCAAAGCTACCACATATACTATAGTTTGGCAGATTAAAAATTATTTTAACGATGTTAAGAATGTAAAGGTAAGAGCTGTTTTGCCCCAAGGCGTTGTTTTAACCGGGAAAATACTGCCAGACAATCAAATAGCCAATTTTTCTATGGATAATGGCAGCAGGGAAATTGTTTGGTCTGCTGGAGATATTTCAGCTGGCGCAGGAATTTCAAGTTCTGGGCCGTCATTATTTTTTCAGGTTTCTTCAACTCCAAGTTCTTTCCAAAAAGGAGGGACAGCGAGCCTTATTGGCCAGGCAACAATTTTTGGCGAAGACCAATTTACTAATTCCACTGCTCAAAGCAATGCGCCAGCGGCAGATACTAATTTGCCAGATGACCAAAATAATTCTGGCGGCGGAATCGTGCAGTAATTAAAAAAGAAAAAATTATGAAAAAAGAAGAAAATAATTTAATGGAAAAAATAGTGTCTTTATGTAAAAGAAGAGGGTTTGTATTTCCTGGTTCTGAAATTTATGGAGGCATGGCAAACAGTTATGATTACGGCCCTTTGGGCGCCGAAGTTTTTAATAATATACGTAATTTATGGTGGAAAAAATTTGTGCATGAAAGAGACGACATGGTGGGTGTAAGGGGACCCATTATAATGAATTCAAAAGTTTGGGAAGCTTCCGGACATATTAAAAATTTTACAGACCCCTTGGTTGAATGCAAAATTTGCCATACAAGATTACGTTCAGATAAGACAATGGAAATTAAAGAACATGAAAAATCGCATAAAGAAAAAGTTGAGTGGGCAGATCCTAAAAATTTTAATTTGCTATTTAAAACGTTTATAGGGGCAACAGAAGATAAAACATCCGAAGTTTATTTACGCGGAGAAACTGCGCAAACCATGTTTACAGATTTTAAGCTTGTTATGGATTCTATGAGGCGCAAACTTCCCTTTGGAATTGCGCAAATAGGCAGGTCGTTTAGAAATGAAATTACCACTGGAAATTTCATTTTCAGAATGAAAGAGTTTACCATTGCCGAATTTGAATATTTCGTAAAACCAGAAAGTGATGATAAATCTTTTTCTGAACTTTTAGATTATCAGCAAGATTTTTTTATAAATAGTTTAGGCATTAAAAAGGAAAACATAAAAACTGTTGAGTTGTCAAAAGACGAATTAGCTCATTATTCAAAACGAACAGTTGATACGTATTTTAATTTTCCTTTTGGATGGGACGAGGTTGCTGGAATAGCAAATCGCGTAGATTACGATTTAAAAAATCATATTGCGTTATCTGGCGAAAATCTTTCATATAAAGATGAAGAAACAAAAGAGGAATTCGTTCCCTATGTGATAGAGCCGACTTTTGGTTTAGACAGATTATTGCTAGCCGTATTAACTGATGCATATAAAGAAGAAGCAAACAGGGTTGTTTTGAAATTAAAGCCGAGTTTGGCGCCATATAAGGCTGCTGTGTTTCCGCTTTTAAAAAACAAGCCAGAGTTAGTTAAAAAAGCAAAAGAAATTTACAACGTATTAAGAAAGGAATTTAATATTGCTTTTGACGACAGGGGAAATATAGGCAAGCGTTATTATAGCCAAGACGAAATTGGCACGCCCTATTGCATTACTATTGATTTTGACACATTAAAAGATGATACAGTAACCGTCCGCGACCGCGACACAATGAAACAAGAAAGAGTAAAAATTCCCGATTTAATAAAAAAAATATCAGAATTTTTATAAAAATAATGGAAGGAGAAAAAAGAGAATCAGAAAAAATACCAGAACAAAAAATTAATATTCCTCAAAATGAGGGTAAAATTTTAGGAATTAACTCAGAAACCACAAAAGAAAGGGAGGCTGAAGAACAAGTGGAAATTAAAGAATTAAAAAAAGAAATTGAGAAATCATTTACTGACGAAAATCCTAATACAACAGAAAAATCGGTCAATTCTCCAGAAAAAGAATTTGAAGAAAAATCAGCGCAAGGAAAGAATGAAAGTATTGCTAAAAAATTTGGCGTCTTCATTGGGAAATCATTGAGCTGGATGTTCGGTTCATTAGAAAGCAGAGTTAAAAATTTTGATGTTGAACTTTCAGGGTCTGAAAATTTAAGAGAGTTAGAGGGTAGACCGTATATATTAGCGGCTAACCATATTAAACCAAAAAACATTCTAATGCAGGCAATAGGGTTGTCTCCCGATTCTTTTGTAATTAGAAGAGTCGTTCAGGAAGAAACCCAGCGGATGCCCCATGTCATTGCAAATGTATCAAGCAAGATAAGAAAAATTCCGATTTTTGGGCAAATAGATAAGATATGGTCTCCATTTCGAGAGGGAATAATGCAGGGAGCAGGTTTTATCCCTGTAAAAATGAGGAGAGGAGGAGAATCGACAGGATTTAATCGTAATTTCATCGAAAGGTTTCGAGAGGTAGTAGACAAAAAAGAACCGGTTATTATTTTTCCTCAAGGCCATTGGGATAAAGATTTTAATCCCGAGAGAGAATTTGAAACTGGGACAGCTACGCTTGCTAGGAACTATGGCTTGCCGATAGCACCGGTTTACATTCAAGGATGTCAATCATGGTCACCAAAGGGAAGAGCGTCGGTTAGTATTGGTCAAATTATTGATCCTGCTGAAAAAAATAAAGAAGAGATAACGGATGAAATTAAAAAAAGCATAATCTGCATGAAAGAAGTTAAAGCAGGCAGTAATGACACAACAAAAAAATGAGCAGGTTTTTTAGAAACATAATACACAAAATAAAAAATAAAGGAGCAAAAGATAGGATTAAAAAGATTAGGCCATATTTAAACAAAAAAGATAAAATTTTAGATATTGGGGCCGGTTCTTGCATTGTTTGCGAAGCACTGCGAGAAGAAGGTTATCATATTACGCCGATCGATATTAAAAACTCGAGTTTTGCTAAGGATATCAAGCCGATTATATATGGCGGTGTAAAAATACCGTTTAAGAGAGATGAATTTAATACAGCTTTAATTTTAACGGTTTTGCATCATACGCCTTCTCCCAGAAAAATTTTAGAAGAAGCTAAAAGAATATCAAGGGTAATTATTATTATAGAAGATATTTATACAAATATATTTAATAAGTATATGACCTATTTTATTGACAACCTGCTTAATTTAGAATTTATTGGTTGTTATCATACAAATAAAAATGACAGAGAATGGAAAAAAATATTCGATAAAATGAATTTGAAATTGCTTGACACTAAATACTATAAATCCTTTTTCAGAGTTAAGCGTGCGGTATATTATCTTAAAAAATAATCTTTTACAGGAAAATAACGACATCGGCTAATGAAATTTTTGATAAATCTTTTCAAGCTTACAAGACCACTAAGCAATGTAAAAAACATTGCAATAGTTGTCCTAGCTTTTTATTTTTCAAAAAAGGGATTTGATTTATGGCTGTTTTCAGGTTCTCTGATTTCTTTATCGTTGGTCTGCTCGGCTTTTTATGCCTATAACACTTTATCTGACTTTGATTTAGATAAAGATAATAAAAATAAAAAGCATTATCTGGAGGCGGTTAATTATTTTGGAAAAAATAAAAGTTTTATTATTTTTATAACTCTTTTAATTGCGGGGCTGTTCATCGGATATTTTATAAATTTATACTTTTTTATATTTTTATTGCTTTTAGCTTTAACCGATTTTTCATACTCTTTTAAGTATACTCGGTTTAAAGAAAAATTTATTTTAGATATATTGTTTGGCGCTTCTTTTACTTTTTTATTCAGATTTCTTGCTTTTTGGTTTGTTTTTTCGTCTGCCTTTCCGCCATTGTTGGTTGTGGCAGGATTGGTTTTTGCCAAAAGCGGAGGATATTTTTTGTATAAATCATTGGATTATCAGTATTTACTAAAAGAAAACATAAAAAATTCAATAACAATTTTAAATCAAAAAACAAAAATTATTGTTTCTATTTTATTTTGGGTTATTGCCCTCATTTCTTTTATATTTTTGTGCTTTAATTCTTATTTTAAAATCGGATTGATTGGAGAGCTTCCTTTTAAGTTTTTGTTTTTAGGGCTACTTGCAGTTCCTCCACTTGCTGTAATTTATCTTTCAGTTTTCGGAAAGATTAAAATAAAAATTAAAAATTTAAGAACTGCAGGATACATTTATTGGGCGGCAGTTTTGGCCACTACCTTAACTTTTATATGAAAAAAGGATTTATTAGAAATTTATTGCCTGACCATAGGTTTGAAAAAATTATAGATATTATGTCGGATTTTTTTTCAGGCAGTCAGCTTGTTATTTTTGATTTGGATAATACGCTGGTTTTTTCTGAAAAAACAGAATCGACAAAAGAAATTATTAATTGGATAGCTTCTATTAAAAACAGATACAAGTGCGTATGTATATCCAACAGCAGAACTGCCAAAGATAGAGCTCAGAAAATTTCAAAAGCGCTTGACATTGATATTTTTTTAAGCAAAGAAAAAAAGCCATCAAAAAAGTTATTTGAGGAAATCAAAAAAAAATATAATTTAGGAAATGGCAAAATATTTGTTGTTGGCGACAGAGTTTTTACAGATATTTTGTTTGGCAATTTAAATGGGGCGGCAACTGTCTTAATAAAACCTTTAAGCAGGAAAGAAAATATTTTAATTAAAATTATAAGGAAAATTGAAAACGCAATTCTTTTTTTAGTCAATTTAATATATACTTAAAATATATGTATAAAAAAACAACATTAAAAAACGGATTAAGGGTGATAACAATTCCAATGGAAAACGCCAATAGTGTTACTGTTTTAATCTTGGTTGGCACAGGTTCAAAATATGAAACAAAAGACATAAACGGCATTTCTCATTTTTTAGAACATATGTTTTTTAAAGGCACTGAAAAAAGGCCAACCACTTTAAAAATTGCCGAAACCTTAGATATGGTTGGCGGCGAATATAATGCTTTCACATCAAAAGAAATTACTGGATTTTGGGCTAAAGTAGATAAAAAACACACAGATGTTGCTTTAGACTGGATATCTGATATGTTTTTAAATTCTAAATTTGACGAAAAAGAAATAGAAAGAGAAAAAGGAGTAATAATAGAAGAGGTAAATATGTATTTAGACACCCCAATGGCCTATGTTGGAGAATTATGGGAAGATTTGCTTTACAAAGACCAGCCGGCCGGCTGGCGGGTTATAGGCGAAAAAGAAAACATACTGAACTTTAACAGAAAAAAAATTATAAATTATTATAAAAATCATTATTCGCCAAAAAATACAATAATTTGCGTGTCGGGAGGCATTGAGCAAGATAAAATTGCATCAAAAATACAGAGTTATTTTTCCCCCTTCGGGGGATCCGCCGTAGGCGGAAAAGTTAAAGTAAAAGAATACCAAAAAGAGCCTGAAATATTGTTTCACCATAAAAAAACAGACCAGACCCATTTTTGTTTAGGGGTAAGGGCATACGATATGTTTCATCAGCAAAAATATGCTTTGGTTTTACTGGCTATTATTTTGGGGGGAAACATGAGCTCGCGTCTTTTTATTAAAGTAAGGGAAAGAAGCGGTTTGGCTTATTCTATTCACACATCTGTTGACGCTTCTACTGACACCGGATATTTGGTCACGCAAGCTGGAATTGACCATAAAAATTTAGAAAAATCAGTAAAGCTTATTTTACAGGAATATAAAAACATTAAAGATACAAAAATTACAGAAAGAGAATTGCAAAAGGCAAAAGATTATTTAAAGGGAACTATGTCTTTGTCTTTAGATTCGTCAGACAGCCAAGCTTCTTTTTATGCCGTGCAAGAATTGCTTGAAAAGGAAGTTTTATCTCCTGAAGAAAAGTTTAAAAAAATTGACACAGTTTCTGTAAATGATATAAAAAAGGTAGCAGAGGATATATTTTTACCAGAAAAGTTGAATTTGGCAGTTATCGGCCCGTTTGAAGAAAATAAAAAAGAAGAGTTTAAAAAAATACTAAAAATATGAGCCAAAGCCAAACATTGGACATTTCTTGGGAAGCTATAATAAAAATATTTATAGCAATTTTTGTTTTATATATGATTTATTTGGCGCGGAATATCGTCCTTTGGTTTTTCTTTGGGCTGGCAATATCTGTTTTATTGGATCCTGCAATTAATTTTTTAAGAAAGCTATGGATACCTAAAATGCTGGCAATAGTTGTGATTTATTTTTCTATTTTTGGATTATTAGGAATTTTAATTTATTTAATGGCGCCTCTTTTTATAAGCGAGTTAAAGCAATTTTCCAGTTATTTGCCTGATTATTTTAATCAAATAAATCCGGTTTTGCAAAAATTCGGGATAGATGCCGCCCAAAGCTTTAACGAATTTATCGGTTCGCTGGTAGGCGGGTTAGAGCAAAGTTCAAGGGGAGTGATGGACGCATTATTCACATTCTTTGGAGGGTTATCTTCAACTGTTATTATTTTAACAATAGCCTTTTTTCTATCGCTGGAAGACAGGGGCCCAGAAAAGTTTTTGGCGCTGGTTTCGCCTAAAAAATACCAGGATAAAATTGTTTTATTTTTTGAAAAAGCCCAGACTAAGGTTGCAGGATGGTTTGGCGCAAGGATAATTGCCTGTCTTTTTGTGGGAGCAGCATCTTTTATAGTATTTTATATTTTTAACATAAAATACGCCTTTTTATTGGCATTAATTGCCGGTATTTTTAATTTTGTTCCATATATAGGACCGTTAATAACCGCTATTTTGCTGATTGTATTTGTTTTTGTTTCTGCCGGATCTTGGCTTATTACAATGTATATTTTGCTGGCTATTTGGGTTGTTCAGATAATAGAAAATAATATTTTAACTCCTTTTTTAATGAAAAAAATGATAGACATTCCGCCAGTTTTAGTTTTAATATCTTTGCTGTTTGGAGCCAAAGTTTTTGGTTTTTTGGGGACTATATTTGTAGTGCCAGTTTTTGGAATTATATATGAATTTACAAAAGAGATGCTGGAAAAGAGAAAAGAAGAAACGTTTTCTGATTAAAATTTTAATAAAATAACAGAAATAATAATTATTATAATCTGGCTTGAAATTCTCCATAAGTTGGAGATTTTTTTGTGTTTTAGAAAATGGTTTTTTTCGTGAAAATTACTATGAATTTGCAATAATCTGTTTCTAAAAATCATATTTAAAATATTAAGTATGTCGGGCAGGACGGCAAAAAAAGCCACTATAAAAATTATTGGCTGGCTGTTTGAAAATATTAAAATAAGAAGTATTCCAAGAGAAAAATCCAGGAATACTCTTAAAAAATCCGGGAAAGCTTTAAGCCATTGCCTATTTTTAATATTTTCAATAGGATATTCAATATGGGGAATAGCATCTAAAATATAATGGCTTAAAAAGCTTAAAGTTATTGATAGTGGAATATATTTTATTTTAGAAGCAATAACAGCCCCTAAAAGCAGGTGCGCAATTAAAATCATATGAAATTTAATAAAAAAATGATAAAATCAACTTAAACCAATTAGACCTATTATACTATGTTTGGCAAAAAGAAAAAGTTTTATATAACGACAACTTTGCCCTATGTTAATGCCGACCCGCATCTCGGCCATATTTTAGAATTTGCGCAAGCAGATGTGGCTGCGCGATATCATAAGTTATTAGGCTATGATGTATTTTTTAATACAGGCGTTGACGAGCACGGATTAAAAATTTATCAAAAAGCGCAGGAAAGAAAATTAGATCCGCAGGAATATTGCGATATTTATGCTAAAAAATTTGATAATTTAAAAAGCGCGTTTAATCTAAGCTATAATAGTTTTATTAGAACCACAGACGAACATCACATTAAAGCCGCGCAAGAATTTTGGCGACGATGCCAAAAGAACGGGGATATTTATAAAAAAATATATAAAATAAAATATTGCATCGGCTGCGAATTAGGAAAAACTGAATCAGAAATAGTTGGCGGCAAATGCCCCATACACCCAAATTTAGAAATAGAAATTATTGAAGAAGAAAATTATTTTTTTAAGTATTCAAAATATCAAAAATCACTTTTAAATTTTTATAAAAAAAATGCAGATTTTGTTGTTCCAGAATCAAGATTTAACGAAATAAAAGAATTTACTAAAAGAGGTTTGGAAGATTTTAGCATATCCAGACTAAAAGAAAAAATGCCATGGGGCGTTCCAGTTCCCGATGATAACAATCATATTATGTATGTTTGGTTTGATGCCCTTGTAAATTATATTTCTGCTTTAGGCTGGCCTGAAAATTCAAAACAATTTAAAGATTTCTGGCCAGGACTCCAAATAGCAGGAAAAGACAATCTTCGCCAGCAGTCTTCAATGTGGCAAGCTATGCTTATGTCTGCTGGACTGCCAAATTCAAAACAGATTTTTATTCATGGATTCATTACGGTAAATGGGCAAAAAATGTCAAAGAGCTTGGGAAATGTAATTGACCCGTTTGAGTTAGTAAAAAAATATGGAACAGATGCCGCGCGTTATTATTTATTGAGAGAGATTTCTCCAACAGAAGACGGCGATTTTACTTATGAAAAATTTGAGCGAAGATATAATTCAGATTTAGCTGGAGGAATAGGAAATTTAGTTGCAAGAACAATGGCTCTGTTTTTAAAACTGAATATAAAGACAAAAAAACCAAGCTTGTTTATAAAAAAGGCAGTAGAAAAGGCCAATAAAGATTGTTTTGGCTTTTTAGAAAATTACAAATTCAGCGATTCATTAAAATCAATTTGGGAGCTTATTTCTTTTTGCGACAAATATATAAATAATGAAAAGCCGTGGGAAAACAATGGCAGTTCTTTGCAAGTTATTTCAGATGTAATTTTTGCTTTGGAAAATATTGTAGAATTATTGAGTCCATTTTTGCCAGAAACATCAGAGAAGATTAAAAAAATAATTAAAGCCGGAAAAAATTCAGAAATTCTATTTCTAAGGATTTAAAGGTGTTTTTTAGTTGTACTTGTTGACGCTATTGACTTTATTTTAGCATTATGATATCATAAAAGTAACTCTTTATTTCAGTCAAGATGACCGAAAAGAGTTAGACCCCCCCAGAAAGGAGAGTGCAAGATGCTGGTTTTGTCCCGCAAGAAGAACGAGAGCATTGTCATCAACGACGATATCACGATTGTCGTGATAGAAATCCGCGGCGACAAGGTTCGCCTCGGCATTGATGCGCCAAAAGAGGTGCCTGTCCACCGGCGCGAAGTGTTTGACGCGATACGTCGCGATGATGCTTCAGCAGCTAGTACGGGGATTAAAACCTCCGAGACCCCCGATAATCTGGAGGATCCCGCCGAGGAAAGCCCTCAAGACCCAGGTTAATTCTTGGGAACACAGCACAAGGCGCGAAAGCGCATAACGGATAACCGCTGGTTATCCGTTTTTTTATTTGTTATTATAAAAACATGATTATTGATACACATTCTCATTTAAGTTTTAAGGCATATGATAGCGATAGAGATGAGGTTATAAAACGCACTCAAAAAGAGGGTGTTGTTTGTATTGATGTTGGCACAAAATATGAAACAAGCAAAAGGGCAGTTGAATTAGCAGAAAAATATGAAAATATATATGCAGCCGTTGGAATGCATCCAATTCATATAAAAACAGATTTATTAAAATTAAAATTAGACAAAGAAGAGGGCGCATTTGCTCCGCTTGGCGAAGAGTTTGATAAAGCGAAATACAGAGAACTTGTTATAAATAGTGAAAAAAAAGCCGAAGGTCCTAACTCGAGAAGGACCGAAGGCTCTGAGGAGCTAAAGCGACGAAGAGTGGTAGCGGTTGGTGAAATTGGATTAGACTATTATTATAAGCCAAAAGGAACAGCTAAAAAAGAACAATTTAAAGAAAAACAAAAACAAGTTTTTTTACAGCAATTAGAATTGGCAGAAGAATTAAATTTACCGGTAATTGTTCATTGCAGAATGGCGCATCAGGATGTTATAGAAATTTTGAAAAATAAAAATGTTGAAGGAGTTATTCATTGTTTCACAGGAAATTGGGAAGAAGCGCAAAAATATATAGATTTAGGATTTTATATTGGCTTAAACGGAATTATTTTTTCTGCCCTAGGCAGACCCGCCTCGGGCGGGAAATTACCGCTAGATGATGTTGTTACGCAGTGTCCCCTAGATAAAATTTTAACAGAAACAGATTGCCCATATTTAACACCCTTGCAGGAAAACGGAAAAAGAAACGAACCGATTTTTGTAAAACACGTTATTCAAAAAATCGCTGACTTAAAAAGTGTTAGTTTCGCCGAAGTTGCCGACAAAACTACCCAAAACGCCAAAAAATTATTTAATATTTAAAACAAAAAAAGACCGCCCTTAGACTTTGCTCAAGGCGGTTTTTGATTCGGAGATCAACGGTCCACAATGCGCGTAACACACCATTCTTTCAAAACATCTTCTGACACACTATAAACAATGGTGTATACCGTTTTTCCGTGTTCATCTTTTGATGTTAGCACGGCCATGTTTTTTTTGAAGTCGGCGAAGTATAAGTTGTATGTTACACCTGCTTTGATCATCTCGCCTTCGGAAACAGGATTTTGAGATTTGACCATTTCCATGATTGTCAAAGAAAGTTGGTCAATTTGACGCTGTTGGTCAATAAATTGTCCCATAAGAGTGACATAAACAATCGTCACAGTTACAAGAAAAACACCAAAATGTGTTGGGGCAGTAAGAATTCTTTTCATTTCACACCTCCGATGGTTGAAAACCTTGTTTAAAGAGGCGAAATGCCTCTTTGTTTGTGCTGGTTGAAGATTATCATATTATTATATTAATGTCAAGATTTACCAGATCAAATAATTCTGTTATTATTATATGAATATGGCAAAATATAATCCTCAAAAAATTGAGAAGAAATGGCAAGAGGCTTGGTATAAATCAAGCATTTTTAAAGCTAAAAACGGGTCTAAAAATAAGAAATTTTACCTTTTAGTGGAGTTTCCTTATCCTTCGGGAGACGGGCTTCATGTCGGCCATTGCCGAAGCTATACTGCCTTAGATATTATTGCCAGAAAAAAAAGAATGCAGGGATTTAATGTTTTATTCCCAATGGGCTGGGACGCTTTTGGATTGCCAACTGAAAATTATGCCATAAAAAAGGGAGTACACCCGTCTGTTGTGACAAAAAAGAATACAGATAACTTTAGGCGGCAGATGAAAAGTTTGGGGCTTTCTTTTGACTGGAGCCGAGAAATAAATACCACAGACCCAAAATATTATAAATGGACGCAGTGGATTTTTTTGCAGTTATTTAAAAATAACTTGGCTTATAAAGATAAAATTGCAATCAACTGGTGCCCTAAAGATAAAATTGGATTGGCAAATGAAGAAGTGATAAATGGCAAATGCGAAAGATGCGGCGCAAAAGTTGAAAAAAGAGATAAAGAGCAATGGATGATAAAAATTACAAAATATGCCGACAGATTAATTGAAGATTTAAATTTAGTTGATTATTTAGAAAAAATAAAAATACAGCAGAAAGATTGGATAGGCGAGTCACATGGAGCGTTGATAAAATTTTCGTTAGAAGGAAGCGAAGAATTCATAGAAGTTTTTACAACCAGAATAGACACAATATTTTCTGGCACGTTTTTAATTTTATCTCCAGGACACAATTTTATAGATAAATATAAAAATAAAATTGAAAACATTGATGAAGTTTTAAAATATAGAGAAACCGCAAAAAATACTTCTGATATAGATAGAACTAATCAAGATAAAGATATTACAGGAGTGGAATTAAAAGGAATTACAGTAAAAAATCCTGCCACAAATGAAGAAATGCCAGTTTGGACAGCTGATTTTGTTTTAGAGCAATACGGAACAGGAGTCGTTTTTGCTGATGCCCATGATAAAAGAGATTTTAAAATGGCAAAAAAATATGGGATACCTTTGCGAACTTCAATAAAACCAGAAAATGAACTATCGGCGCAAAAAGCAAAAAATTTGGAAGAATGTTTTGAGGGCGAAGGCGCTCTTTATAATTCTATGCATTTTGACGGCTTAACTTCTTCTGAAGCCCGACCTAAAATAATTTCTTGGTTAAGGGAAAAAGGATATGCGGAAAACAAAATAAGCTATAAGCTTCGAGATTGGGTTTTTTCGCGCCAGCATTATTGGGGCGAGCCAATACCAATGATTTTTTGCGTAAAATGCGGTTGGCAGGCTGTTTTAGAAAAAAATCTGCCCGTTGAATTGCCTAAGGTAAAAAAATATCAGCCAACAGATACAGGCGAATCTCCTCTTTCTGCTATTGAAAAATGGGTAAATGTAAAATGTCCAAAATGCAAAGGACCGGCAAAAAGAGAAACAGACACAATGCCTAATTGGGCAGGTTCAAACTGGTATTACTTGGCATATACTATGCCAAAAATTTCAAATTTCAAATTTCAAATTTCAAATTCTGCGAAAGAATTTTCGCAGTGGATGCCAGTTGACTGGTATAATGGCGGAATGGAGCACACAACTTTGCATTTATTGTATTCAAGATTTATTTTTAAATTTTTATGGGATATTGGAGCTGTTCCAAAAATAATTGGGGCAGAACCATATAAAAAAAGAACTTCGCATGGAATGATTTTAGGCGAAGGGGGAATTAAAATGTCAAAGTCAAAGGGAAATGTAATAAATCCAGATTCAGTTGTGAAACAATATGGAGCCGACACCTTAAGAGTTTACGAAATGTTTATCGGGCCTTTTGAGCAAATGATTCCTTGGGATATAAAGGGGGTTGTTGGTTCGCGCAGGTTTTTAGAAAAAATTTACAACTTAGTTTTGAAGAAGGCAATTCCGGCAAAAATCCCGACGGTCTCGCCGTCGAGGACCCGCGACGAAGTCGGGGCAGAAGAAAATTTTAAAAAACTTTTGCATAAAACAATAAAAAAGGTTGGTGACGATATTGAGGCAATGAAATTTAACACAGCAGTGAGCTCTTTAATGGAATTTGTAAATGCATGGAGCATTGCTGAAAATAGTTTAGATAAACCAGCCTCCGATAAAGGCTACGGCTTGGCGAAGAAAGATTTGCAAGAATTTTTAAAGATTTTGTCGCCTTTTGCCCCGCATTTGTCAGAAGAGCTTTGGCAAAGAGCTGGATTTAAAGGTTTGTGCTGCGCTCAAAAATGGCCTAAGTATGACGAAAAATTAATTGAAGAAAAAAACATATTGCTTATTGTGCAAATTAACGGTAAAGTTAGAGATAAAATAGAAGTTAACGCAGGCATTACTCAAAAACAAGCTGAAGAAATAGTTTTAAAATTAGAAAAAATTAAAAACCGTATAACTAATATTAAAGAAGTGGAAAAAGTTGTTTTTGTGCCAGGTAAGTTAATAAATTTTGTGACTATTGACAAGGATAAGTAAATATGCTATGATTAATAATACAGCTCTTTTTAAGTGAAAATACTTGCAAAAACAGCGGTTATAGCCAAAAGCGACCGAAGGTCGTCCTGAGCAGAGCCGAAGGACAACAAATCGGTATTTTCTGGCTATGACTGCTATGGTAGTAGTCAAGCGAAATGGTGAAACCCTAAAGAAAGGAAAAAGCACCATGTCGTACGACAAGCAGACAGCCGAGTTCATCGCCACTGTGGTGCAGAACATCCCCAAAATGTCAGGCGATGTTATGCAGGGTTGGATTGGGAATCCAAAAGCGCTACAGAAGCTCCTCTTGGGTCTATGCCCTTCTGTCAATGAGCCCAAGGAAGTCTCGTTGCTCCGCAAGCTCGCCAGCGTTCAGGTGGAGGGCGTTGCAAGATTCGTCGTTGACGACGATACCCTGCAGGCGGCCAACATCGGCTGGACTGGCGACAACTTCAAAAAGTTTTTCGCCAAGAAGGTTGAGGAGGATGTTCCCGCCTGCGCTATCGCTGTTCACCGGCTGGAACGCGCGTCTTCGGATGCGCCCATTCTCACCGAACTCGGTGACCGCGCCGAAATCAGCCTCGCGCACCTGTTCGAGCTGATCAAAAAGCAGTCCAAGGGCGAAACTGGCCAGTTGTTGGTTAATGGTTATGCGAATGTCGCATATGTCCGTGGAACCGATGGCAACCTCTGGGCTGTGCTTGCGGCCTGGCGCTCTTACTGCGGTTGCTGGGGTGTCGAGGCTGACTCGGTTGAGGATCCGGACGGGTGGCGCGGTAGCCGCCGGATTCTCTCCCGCGATTCTTGAAACTTAATCCTTTTGGGATTTTGGATCTTGAATCCTTTGAATCTATGGCTCTCTGAAACTTTGAAAAAAGTAGTAAGAGAGCCTTTTTGTTTTGTGAAAAAGTAATGTAGAATAAATCTAAGGAATGCTAAGTATGAAGGCTACGGCTTTCATAAAGCGCTCCGAAAATGTATATTGCAGAATTATTGCGGATACGTCTTCAATAAGAGTTGATATACATATTTCAAAAAAAGAAAAGAATCGGTGTGGCGTGCTGGCGGACTTTGAGGTCCCAAATAAGATACAGCCCCTAGAGTATTCAAAGGGCAGTGGCATTGATGGCGCGTTGCATATTAATTAGGGTCTGGGCTGTGAATGCGAACTGGAACTCTAACTACGGTTACTGGAATGTCGAGGCTAACTCGGTTGAGAATCCGAACAGGTGGAACGATAGCAACCAGATTCTCTCCCGCTACTGTTTTCTTTCTTCCGCTTTTATCGCGGAAGTTTTGCTTATTATTCCTTTTTTCCAGCCACCGATTATCTTACCAATGCCTTCTATCTCAGCGCCAAGCGAGATATATTGTTTATTAGAAACGAGTTTTGTTTCCCATAAAAGCTGAAAGAAAAAACGCAACGAATCAATTTTGTCCGATGTCGCTTCAAGCAAAACAAGTTTTTTATTTATTGGCGTATACGTAGCTTTTCTTAATAACTCAAGAAGATCTAAAAATAAAATATCTACTTTAGTCCCGATTCCGAACCGCGCGATTCGTTCAATATTGCGATGCACTTCCATCCACTGTTTATATATCAATTTGGATTTTTGCAAAACTGGCAACAGTCTGGGGGGGATTAGAAGAATAACTATTTATATTTTGATTATGAAAATTGTTTTGAAACATAAATATGAATATTTAATTAGCGTTAATAATTTATTGGAAGCGTGGACAGAATTTATCAAGGGGAAGCGCAACAAAAGCGATGTTCAGATTTTTTCATTTCATTTAATGGATAATATTTTACAACTTCATTGTGATTTAAAAAATGGCACATATAAGCATGGAGGCTATCAACAATTTAAAATCAACGACCCAAAACCAAGGATAATTCACAAAGCCAGCGTAAAAGACAGATTATTGCACCACGCAGTATATCGTATATTATACCCGTTTTTTGATAAAAAGTTCATTGCAGACTCTTTTTCGTGCAGAAATAACAAAGGCGCACACAAAGCTATAAACAGATTTAGAGAGTTCAGCTATATCGTCTCAAAAAACAACACTAAAACCTGTTGGGTTTTGAAGTGTGATATTAAAAAGTTTTTTGCAAGTGTTGACCAAAATATTTTAATAAATATTTTGGCGCAACAGATACCAGATGAAAATATAGTAAACCTGCTAAAAGAAATAATCACAAGCTTTAAACCGAACGGTTTGCCTCTCGGAAATTTAACGAGCCAAATATTTGCAAACGTTTACTTAAACGAATTTGATCAGTTAGTAAAACATAAATTAAAAGTTAAATATTATATTAGATATGCAGACGATTTTGTTATTTTATCAGAAAATAAAAATTACCTCGTGAATCTAATTTTTGAATTTAAAAATTATTTATCAAAAGAATTAAAACTTGCTTTACATCCCGACAAAATTTTTATCAAAACATTGAATTCTGGCGTTGATTTTCTTGGGTGGATAAATTTTACTGACCATAGAATTTTAAGAACTAAAACTAAGAACAGAATGTTAAAAAGAATAAATAATAATTCAAGCATTGAAACATTTAATTCTTATTTAGGGCTTTTAAAACATGGGAATAGTTATAGAATAAAAAATAAAATTTTAAATGCTTACCCCCTTTAATTTATAATAAAAATAAGTTAAAGTAGATAATATGAAAAAAGTTTTGTTAGGGAACGAAGCAATAGTTCAAGGAGCACTGGAGGCAGGCGTTGATTTTGTTTCTGGTTATCCTGGGTGTCCGGCAGCTGAAATTGGTGACGAGTTTGGCAGAATTGCCAAAGAAAACAATATTTATGCAGAATGGTCAACAAATGAAAAGGTTGCATTAGAGGCGGCAGTTGGCGCCAGTTTTTCTGGATTAAGAGCTTTGGTAAATATGAAAAGCTTTGGCGCAAACGTTTGTTTAGACAGCTTGCTGCCTTTGGCTTACACAGGTACTAAAGCTCCTATGGTTATAGTTATAGCAGATGATCCTTCCTGCCATAGTTCTGCTCAAAGCGAGCAAGATTCAAGGGCTTTCGCAAATATGTCGCATATACCTATGTTAGAGCCTTCGGATGCAGAAGAATGTTATGAATTTACAAAATTAGCTTTTGAAATTTCTGAAAAGTTTAATACACCGGTGATTTTAAGAACCACCACAAGAGTTGCCCATCAGCGGTCTGTTGTGGAGCTGGCAGGTTATAAAAAGAGAGATCAGTTAAAGAAGGGAGAGTTTGTAAAAAATCCGCATCAGTTTTCTACAATGCCTCCAAGAACTCTGGAAATGAAAAAAGAGCTTTTAGATAAAATAGAGAAAATAAAACAATTTGCAGAAAAATCAAACTTAAATTTTATAAGCGGTAACTCGCCTTCGCCAAAGGCTTCGGCGAGGCAAGTAGGCATTATTGCCTCGGGTGTTTCGTATTTGCATGTTTTGGAAGCCCTAAATGAAATTGATTTAGATTTGCCGGTTTTAAAGCTTGGCTTTTTTTATCCTTTGCCAGAAAAAAAGATTAAAGATTTTATTAAAAAATTTAAAAAAGTTTTAATAACAGAAGAGATAGACGGATATATAGAAGATGAAATTATAAAATTAGCAAAAGATGCAAATCCAAAATTAGAAATATATGGCAAAAATTTATTGGGCGATACAGGAGAATTGAATACAGAAAAAATTACCGTTGCGTTTTCTAAAATTTTAAAATTAAAAATTAAAAATGAACCCTACGGGGAGCAAGCAATAAAATTAGAAATTCCTCGCCGCACGGCGAAGCTATGCGAAGGGTGCCCTTATTGGCATATTTTTCCGCTTTTAAAAAGAATAGCTCCAGAGGGCGCTGTTTTTGGAGGAGATATTGGATGCAATATGATAGCAGGCTTGCCACCGCACAGTATGCACGACTATTTATTTTCTATGGGAGCCTCACTTGGAATATCGCACGGAGTAAAAAAATCCACTAATCAAAAAGTAATTTCTATAATGGGAGATGGCACATTTTTTCATGCAGGAATACCTGCTTTAATAAACACAACATATAATAAATCTAACCCTTTGATAATAATCACAGATAATAGGATTACTGCTATGACAGGACATCAGCAGAATCCCGGTATGGGAAAAACTGCAATGACAGAGGATGCAGAAGAATTAAAAATAGAGGAAATTGCCAGAGCATGCGGGGTAAAACATATTAAAGTTTTAGACCCCATTAATGTAAAAGAATTTGAAGATACGGTTAAAGAATTTTTAGAAAAAGATGAGGTTTCAATAATAATATGCAAAAGAATATGCGCCTTGTTGGAAAAAAGACAAAGCGCGCAACAGTATGACTAATAAAAATTTTAATCTTATAATTTCAGGGGTTGGCGGGCAAGGCTTGATTACCTTGTTAAAAATTATAACAGAATCAGCTTTAATTGACGGACATGACGTTAAAAGTTCAGAGCTTCACGGGCTTTCGCAGAGAGGCGGAAGCGTTTTAGCGCACATAAGGTTTGGCGCAAAAATATATTCTCCAATGGTTTCTGAAGGCAAGGCGGATTTGATAATGAGTTTAGAACTGTTGGAAGGATTAAGATATTTGGGTTTTGGCAATAAAGAAACAAATGTTTTGATAAATAGATATTCTTTGCCGGTTTTAGGCGGATTAAAAGAAGAGGAAATTTTAAAATCTCTTTCCCGATTGCAAGGCAATCGAGGATCCACGACTTCGTCGGGACCAGACAAAAATTTATATTTAGTTGAGGCGTCAAAAATTTGCAAAGAAAAATTACAGAAAGAAGTTATTAGCGCGCTTTATCTTTTAGGATATGCTGTTTATAAAAAATTAATTCCATTAAAAGAGGAGTCGGTTTTGAAAGCAATTGAAAAATTAATTCCAGAAAAATATTTAGAGTTAAATAAAAAGGCATTTAAATTAGCTAAGGCATGATAAAAAAAGTTGTTGTGGCAGCTGCGGGGCAAGGGGTTAGGATGCTTCATCTCGCAGACAATAAATCAAAGCATTTAATATGCGTTAAAGAAAGGCCGTTTTTAGCATACTTAATAGATAATCTTGTGGTTGCCGGATATACAGATATTATTTTAGTTGTTGGCTTCAAAAAAGAATTAATGGAAAATTTTAAGGATGAATTTTTAACCTGCTCTAAAGCAGTTAAAAATTTAAGGCTGGATAAAGGCGAAATAAAAATTCAAATTATAGACCAGCATGAAATTTTAGGCCCAAAAGAAAAAGAATATGGCACTGCCTGCCCTATAAAATGCATAAAAGATATAGTCAAAGAAGAGGATTTTATTTATGTTTACGGGGATAATCTTTTTTCTGTAGAAGATTTAAAATCAATGAATATTACAGATGAATTTTGCTATATTGCTGGATTAAAAATAGATAATCCTGAAAAATACGGAGTTTTAATTGAAGACGGAGACGATTTTTTAGAAAAAATAATTGAAAAGCCAAAAGAGTTTGCGGGAAATTTAATTAACGCCGGGCTTTATAAATTCACCAAAGAAGTTTTTGATAAAATTTCTCAAATTAAAAAATCAGAAAGGGGCGAATACGAAATTACAGACGTTATTTCGCTTTTAGCTGAAGAAAAAAGAGTAAAAATAAAAAAAATAAAAGACTATTGGCACGATTTTGGAAATCCAGAAGATATCAAAAAACTTTCAGAGTTTTTTGAAAAAAATAATCGCGTTTAAATTACCAATTGGAAACCCGCTTCGCCCGCGAAGCGAGGCGAGTTGAAAATTGAAAATTAATGGCTTCTATTACGAAACAAACTCCTAAAAATTTAAAGATAGCAATTGATATGATAAATAATGGCGGGGTTGTAATATGCCCGACTGATACTGTTTATGGGTTTTTAGCTGATGCTGAAAACAAAAAAGCCGTTGAAAAAATATTTAAAATAAAAAAAAGGCCAAAGTCAAAACCTTTGGCTGTTTTTGTAAAAGATTTAAAAATGGCGAAAGAGATTGCTGAAATTGATGCAAGGCAGGAAAAAATATTAAAAAAGCACTGGCCGGGAAAATATACATTTATATTAAAAACAGCGGAAGACGGGCTTCCGCTGTTTGGCGTTGATAAAAATACGATTGCCATACGAATTCCAAAATATAAATTTTTACAGGGTTTGCTTAAAAAAATAAACAAGCCTCTGGCGCAAACCTCGGTAAATATTTCAGGCAAACCTCCTTTAATAAAAATAAGTGATATAATAGAACAATTCAAGAAATACGATATTTTAATAATAGATGGCGGAAATTTGAAAAAAAGTAAACCGTCAAAAATAATAGATTTAACAAATAAAAATAAAATTATAAGATTATGAAATTAAAAAATAAAGATTCGCAGATTGCAAAGTTAATTGATTTAGAAACAGAAAGGCAAAAAACTTCTTTAGAAATGATTCCTTCAGAAAACCATTCTTCGCCTGCTGTAAGAGAAGCATTGGGTTCTATTTTAACTGACAAGTATGCCGAAGGCTATCCTGGGAAAAGATATTACGCAGGATTGAAATATTATGATATTTTAGAGGATTTATGCCGCGAGCGGGCAAAAAAATTATTTAAGGTAGCCCACGTAAATGTTCAGCCGTATTCTGGTTCTCCGGCAAACGCCGCAGTTTATATGGCAGTTTGCGAGCCTAAAGATACTATAATGGGAATGGCTTTGCCAATGGGCGGGCACTTAACTCACGGCTGGAAGGTTAATTTTTCTGCTAAATTTTTTAAATCAGTCCAATACGGCGTTTATGAAGAAACAGGGCTTTTAAATTATGAAGAAATAGAAAAACTGGCAAAAGAAAATAAGCCAAAATTAATTTTTGTGGGAGCCACGGCTTATCCGCGAATTTTTGACTGGAAAAGGCTGGGTGAAATTGCTGATTCTGCCGGGGCTTATTTAGTTGCCGATATTGCCCATATTGCAGGTTTGGTTGCAGGAGATGCCCACCCAAGCCCTGTTCCTTATGTGCATATTGTTTCAACAACAACTCATAAAACCTTGCGCGGGCCAAGAGGCGGAATGATTATGGTCACTCAAAAAGGAGTAGACAAAGACGCAGAATTACCAAAAAAAATTGATAAAGCAATTTTTCCAGGGTTTCAAGGCGGGCCTCATATGCACCAAATTGCAGGAATTGCAGTTTGTTTGAAAGAGGCCTCAACTCCAGCCTTTAAAAAATATGCAAAGCAAATTGTAAAAAATGCAAAAGCTTTAGCTGAAGAGCTGAAAAAATACGGGTTTAATTTAGTTTCAGGAGGCACTGACAACCACTTAATTTTAATTGATTTAAGAAATAAAAATATTGCAGGGACAGAAGCTCAAAACTTGCTTGAAGAGGCAGGGATTACAATAAATAAAAACAGCATACCTTATGACCCAGCTCCCCCTTTTAAGCCTTCTGGAATAAGATTGGGCACTCCAGCTATTACAACAAGAGGAATGAAAGAAAAAGAAATGAAAAAAATCGGGGCGTGGATAAATGAAGTTATAAGCAACCCAAAGTCAGTTAAAAAGGTTAGAGAAGAGATTAAAATATTTTGTAAAAAATTTCCATTACCGAAATAGAATGAATTTAGATTTATATATTTTTAATTTAATAAACGGGTTTACAGGAAAATGGGTTTGGTCAGATTATTTAGCAATGTTTTTTGCCCAATACTTTGAATATTTTTTGTGGTTATATCTTATTTTATTTTTGGCGATAAATTTTAAAAAATATTGGAGAATGGTGTTAGAGGCATTTATAGCAGCTGTTGCCACAAAGTTTATTTTAACTGCCGCAATCCGCTGGATGTGGTTTCGGCCAAGGCCATTTGCAGCATTAAATTTTATTCCCTTAATAGATCAAAGCGCCAAGGAAGCGTCTTTTCCTTCTGGACACGCATCTTTTTATTTTGCCTTGTCAACAATAGTTTATTTTTACAACAAAAAAGCCGGTATTTTATTTTATATCGCCAGTTTTTTAATAGTTATTTCACGAGTTTTTACGGGCGTCCATTGGCCGTCAGACATTTTGGCTGGAGCCGCCTTAGGCATATTAATGGGCTGGCTTTTAAATAAACTATTCCGCAAACACGGCCACAAAATTATTAAAGGATATAATAATTAAATTTATGAAGGTTATATTTTTAGGCACAGGCGAAGCGTTTGACGAAAGGTATCCAAATCATTCGCATTTGGTTTTGTTTGATAAAACCGCACTAATGCTTGATTGCGGAGATTCTGCTGTGCGCCAGCTTTGGAAATATACAAAAGACCATTCTTTAATTGATGTTTTATATATAACCCACAGGCATTCTGACCATTTGTTTGGAATTCCCGCGCTATTAGGAAGAATGTTAGAAGAAGAAAGAAAAAAAGAATTAACAATAATTTGTTCAGAGCAGATTAAAGCAGATGTTGAAAGATTAACAGAACATGCCTACTTTGGAATAAACAGCTATGGATTTGAAATAAAATTTATTATTGCAGAAGACGGGAAAGAAATTCAGTTTAATGATTTAAAATTAACTTTTGCGAAAACTCTTCATACAGCTTATAATCTGGCTGTTAGAATTGATGATGGCAAAAAAATAGTTTGTTACAGCGGCGATGGGCCTTTTGACGAAGCAACTGAAAAAATTTATAAAACTGCCGACATATTAATGCACGAATGTTATATGTTTGATAAAAGAATTAAAGGGCATGTTGCCGCCGTTGATGTTTTTGAAATGGCAAAGAGAAACAATGTTAAATGCTTGGCATTAGCGCACTTTAAAAGAGTGTTTAATGATGAGACAAGAAAAAGAGTAAAAAAGGAGATTCCCACAATTGGTTTAAAAATTATAATTCCAGAGCCCTTAGAAGAATATAATTTATAAATAAAAAACGAGGTTTAGCCTCGTTTTTTATTTATGTGCCGGGGGAGGGAGTTGAACCCTCATGATCTTGCGATCGCGGGATTTTGAGTCCCGTGCGTCTGCCAATTCCGCCACCTCGGCTTACTGTTTAAAATTTATCATATTTTTAGCTGTTTTTCAACTATTCCCAACTATTCCCAACTATTCCCAACTATTCCCAACTATTCCCAGGAGGCGTCTATTATTCTTTCTGGGAATTTTTCTGCGATTCTTTTAAAGTTTTCGCATGACGTTCTATGCAAAACAGCAGCTCTATGCTGGGAAAGATATGCTTTAACTTTTTCTCCTGGCTGGGGGTTGCAGCACTTTGCAATATGAATTAACATTCCTTTTTGGCCAGCCAAATAAATATGCCTTACTTTTTCTTTTTTTATTTTTTCTTTTTCTCCTTTCTGTTTTTTTAAAGCTTCTGAAATTTCAGTAAATTTTCTTTTTATAAACCCCGGAATAGGAAACTTAAATCCAGATTCATTTTCTAATGTTAATTTTTTAATGTGAGATTTTGCCAAAGAAGTTTTAACGAATCTAAGCCAGTCTTTTGAAGGATTTTTATTTTTATTTATGGTTATTTCAATAATATCTCCGTTTTCTAAAATATGGCTTAGTGGAGCAATTTTTCCGCCTATTTTTGCTGACTCGCAATGATTTCCTATTTCTGAATGAATAGCATAAGCAAAATCAATAGGAGTTGAATTTTTTGGAAGCGTGATGATGTCTCCCTTGGGGGTAAAAGTGAAAATTTGGTTTGCAAAAAAATCTATTTTAAAAGTTTTCCAGAAATCAGGAATATCTTTTGCCCCGTTAAAAGTTTGTTTTTTTTGTGTTTTTGTCAATTCTAACTGACTTCTAACGGAGTTTGCCCATTCAAAATCTTTGCTTTTTTTTTTAAGATCTATTTTTTCCTTATATGACCAATGCGCGCAGATGCCGTATTCGGCCTCTTTTTGCATTTCTTCTGTTCTTATTTGGATTTCAGTTATCTCGTCTTCGCCAAAGAAAACAGTTGTATGCAAAGAACGGTATCCGTTTGGCTTTGGTTTGGCAATGTAATCGTTAATTTCTTCAGAAATTGGCTTAAAATGCTTATGTATTACGCCTAAAACCTTATAACAGCTTTCTATATCGTTTACAATTATTCTTAGGGCAAGCAAATCATGTATTTTATCAAAATCCATATTGTGTTTTACCAACTTTTGGTAGGCGCTCCAGTATGATTTTGCCCTGTAGTTGATGTCTAAAAATTTTATTCTTTCTTTTTTTAATATTTTTTTTAATTTAGGGATAAATTTTTTAAGATATATTTCTCTTTCTTCATACGCTTTTTTTATATTTTCTTTGAGCCATTTGAATTTTTCGGGAAATAAATAAGAAAAAGAAACATCCTCAAGGTTTCTTTTGATTTCACTCAATCCTAATCTGTTAGCTACGGGAACAAAAATTTTCAGAGTCTCGAGCGCAAATAATTTTTGCTGGTCCTCTGAAAGATGGTGTAAAAAATTAAGCCCGTCTAACCTTGAAATAAGCTCTACTAAAACCACCCTTAAATCTCCTGCTATTGCCAAAAACATTCTTCTTAGGTTTTCAAGTTTTTCTTTGGTAAATGTTTTTTTATCCCTTAAATTTATTGACAAAGAATAGCGTATTTTAGCCAAGTCAGAAATTTTTTCTATTAACTGGCTTAATTCTTTTCCAAACTTTTTTTCAATAGCTTTTATTTCAATTTTTCTGGCAGAGTCAGGCATATTATCTACTACATCATGAAGAATTCCAAAAGCAATTGTTGCGGGGTCAAGCCCAATTTTATCTAAATACATGGCAACTCTTGTGGCGTGTTTAATGTAGTTTTCTCCAGATAATCTAAATTTATCCTTATACGCTTCTTTCGCAAACTCAAAAGCCGCTTCAATTAGTTTTGGTCCAGAGCTTTTTCTAATTATTTTTTTAATTTCATCGCTCATTTTTTATAGTCGCATTCTTTATTGCTGCATTTTATTTGTTTTGTCCCGATGGCTTCGCCATCGAGGATCCTCGACGACTTCGTCGTCGGGATTTCAACTAAAATTGAGCCGCACTTTTCGCAGAATTCATTAATAGGCTTGTCCCATGTGGCAAAATCGCAATTTGGAAAATTACTGCATCCATAAAATATTTTTCCTCTTTTTGTTTTTTTAATTACAATATTTCCAATTTTGTCTGGCTCCGCCAGATCTCGCGAAGCGAGACATTTTGGGCATATAATATCTAATTTTTCACTGCTCAAAGATTCTGTATGTTTGCATTTTGGAAAAGCAGAACAGGCATAAAACCTGCCGAATCTTCCCATTTTTTCAACTATAGGAGAGCCGCACTTCGGGCATATTTTATCTGTTTTAATGTCAAGATTTTCTTTTGGAACTTCTTGATATTTTTTTTCTAAATTTTTTGAAAACGGTTCATAAAAATCTTTGCAAGTTTTTTGCCAAGTGTCTTTTCCTTCCGCCACCTCGTCTAATTCTTTTTCCATTTTTGCCGTAAAAGCAATGTCTACAACCTCTGGAAAATTTTCTACCAAAATATCATTGACTAACATTCCTGTTTCAGTGGGAATAAATCTTTTTTGCTCATTTTTATCAACATAGTTTCTGTCTTGTATGGTTGCAATTGTGGGAGCATAAGTTGAAGGCCTGCCAATGCCATTTCTTTCAAGCGCTTTTATTAGGCTTGCGTCATTGTATCTTGGAGGAGGCTCTGTAAAATGCTGAGTATTTTTTAACTCTGAGAGCTCTAAAACATCTTTTTCTTCTAAATCAGGCAATTCTTTTTCTTCAAATTTCATTGGGTAAACCTTTAAAAATCCGTCAAATTTTAAGGTTTGGCCGTTGGCCCTGAAGGTGTAATCTTCAGCGCTTATGTCTGCAGAAACTGAATTAAACACTGCTTTTGCCATTTGGCAGGCAATAAACCTTTGCCAAATAATTGTATATAATTTTAATTGCCTTGTATCTATTTTTAAAGATTCTGGCGTTTTATCAGCATATGCAGGCCTTATTGCTTCGTGGGCCTCTTGAACATTTCCTTTTGCTTTATATTTTTTTAAAGCCCCCGCCCAATAATTTTTGCCAAAATTTTCCTCAATAAATTTTTTAGCGGCAAATAAAGACATTTCAGATAAGTTTAAAGAATCTGTTCTGTGGTAGGTGATATAGCCTTCTTCATAAAGCCTTTGGGCTATTTGCATTGTTGTTTTTGCTGTGAAATGGAGTTTTTGCCAGGCCGCTTGCTGCAAAGTGCTGGTTGTAAGGGGCGGTAAAGGGTTTTTGTTTTCTTGTTTTTTCTCAACCTTTTCAATTATGTATTCCGCGTCTTCTAAATCTTTTATAATTTTGTCTGCCTCTTCTTTATTTTTTATTTCTAATTTTTCAATTGCTTTCCCGCCTTTTTTTATCAAAAAAGAATTAAATTTTTTTTCACCTGCCTGCGCAGGCAGGTCTTTTTTTAATAAAACTTCTATCTGCCAGTATTCCTGCGCGATAAATTTTTGAATTTCTCTTTCCCTTTCAACAACTAATCTCACAGCTACCGATTGTACCCTTCCAGCCGACAGTCCTTTCATTACTTTTTTCCATAAAAATGGAGAAAGTTTGTATCCCACAATTCTGTCTAAAATTCTTCTTGCTTGCTGGGCATTTACTAAATTCATATCAATAATTCTGGGTGATTTTAAAGCTTCATCAATTGCTGTTTTTGTAATTTCATGAAAAACAATTCTCTGCGGGTTTTTTAATTTTAAGGCTTCTGATAAATGCCATGCAATTGATTCTCCTTCACGGTCTTCGTCAGTTGCTAAAATAGTATTTTCTGCTTTTGCAGACTCTTTTTTTAATTCTGTTAGGGTTTTTCTTGACTTTGTGGGTATGACGTATTTCGGCTCAAAATCTTTTTCAACATCTACCCCCAATTCTCCTTTCGGCAGGTCTCTTATATGCCCAAGGGAAGATTTTATTTTATATTTTGAGCCTAAAAATTTTTGAATTGTTTTTGCCTTTGTCGGACTCTCTACTATTATTAAATCCATTTTTTTAATTTTTTAATTATTTAATTATTTAATGAATATATATTTCCTCCTAAGCTGCATATTTTACCTGAAATTTCCATTCTTCTATTTTGTTTACTATACACAATTTTTTAAAAATTATGAAATTTATTTATTTTTTTCCACCGCTTCAGAGAGTATTTGCGAATACAAGTTTAACCCGATTTTGTTAATGGCGCCAGATTGCTCGCGGCCGAGTATATTGCCAGCCCCTCTTAGTTCTAAATCTCTCATCGCAATTCTGTATCCAGCCCCTAGTTCTTTCGCATCCCGTAAAGCATTCAATCTGTTTTTTGCCATTTCTGTTAACGATTTTGGCTTGAAAAGAAAATAAGCAAAACTTTCTATGTGGCTTCGCCCAACTCTGCCTCTTATTTGGTGGGCTTGAGATAGTCCAAGCTTAGTCGCGTCTTCTATTATAATAGTGTTTACCTTGGGCAAATCTAATCCGTTTTCAATAATTGTGGTGGCCAGCAAAATATCTATTTTTTTTGTCCCGCTTTGCGGAATTCCGCTGGGGCGGGAAAAATCGTTCATTATTTTTATAATTTGTTTCTCATTCATTCTTCCATGGATAACTCCAATTTTAGCTTTCGGGCAAAGATTTTTAATTTTTTCTTTTGCGTTTTCAATTGTTTGCACCCTATTGTGTAAAAAGTAAATTTGCCCTTTTCTTTTTAGTTCAAAATTTATTGCCTTTTCAATAATTTTTTCACTATATGGCAAAACATAAGTTTTAATTGCGAGCCTGCCTTGAGGCGGAGTTTGCACTAAACTTATATTTTTAAAAGAAGAGAGCGCCAGGTAAATTGTTCTTGGGATTGGGGTTGCTGACAAACTTAAAATATCTAAAGACGGATTTGCTTTTCTTAGTTTTTCTTTTTGTTTTACTCCAAAGCGCTGTTCGTCATCAATAATCAAAAGCTGAAGGTTTTTAAATTCAATGTCTTTTGATAATATTCTATGAGTGCCGATTAAAATATCTATTTTCCCTTCTTTTAAATCTTTAATAATTTTTTTCTGTTCTTTTTTTGTTTGCAGTCTTGAAAGCAATGAAATTTTAACGGGAAGTTTTTTAAACCTTTCTATAAAATTATTGTAATGCTGTTTTGCAAGTATTGTTGTTGGGCACATTAAAGCTGTTTGCCCGTTGTTGCCAGCCGCCAACAAAGCAGTTCTCATTGCTATTTCTGTTTTTCCAAAACCCACATCTCCCAAGATTATTCTGTCCATTGGCTTTTCTTTCTCTAAATCTTTTTTTATGTCTTTAATTGCCTGAATTTGATCTGGAGTTTCTTCGTATAAAAAACCAGCTCTTAATTGAAACTCTAATTCTTCATCTGTAAAATAAGGAGGCCTTTTTGCTGTTTCTTTGCCAGCATATATTTGTAAGAGCTCTTTTGCCAGCTTTTCAACATCTTCTTTTGTTTTTTGTTTTGTTTTTTGCCACAAAGAAGATCCCAATCTTGAAACTTTGGGATCTGCAAATCCAATATAGCGTGAAAGTTTTCTTTCAAGCCCTAATGGCGCATAAAGTTTATCGCCCTTGTCATACTCTAAAACATAATATTTATTTTCACCTTCTTTTTTCCCTAATAACTGACGGCCGCCGATTTTAACAGATTGAGGGTTTTCTGTAAAAGAAACAAAACCGCTAAATTTTCCAACGCCATGATCTAAATGAACCAAATAGTCGCCTATTTTTAATCCTTTTAAATCAGAAAATATTTTTTGCGATTTTAACCTCTTTTTTAAAATATTTTTCGCCCGCCGAAATTTCTCTTCGGAAAATTCAGGCGGGTAAAACTTTTTTTCATATAGTATTTGTATATTATCCACCTCATTGCCAAGAAAATCTATTCGCACAGAATGCAAAGTGTTTATTGGAAAAACTTCAATTATTCCGCCTCTTTGTGAAAATTCGCCGGGATCTGAAACTTTAAAAACTCTCTCATATCCCATTTCATCTAACTTTCTTAAAACTTGCGAAAAATTATAACTCTGGTTTTTTTCAATAAACAAAATATTATCTTCAAAAAATGACTGCATTTTTTTTGCTTCCAATATTTTTTCCAAATTTTCTGTAAACCAAACCCCCTCCTTTTCCAAAAAGTAGGGGGTAATGCTAACAATTAAAACCTGATTTATTTTAGTTATACTCATTCATAGTTTTTTCTAAGCCTTGTTCTATAAAAAAATTAAGAGCTTCAACAGATTTTTTAATTGCTTCGCCAATATTTTCTTCTTTCGCAAATTTTTTGAGCACAATACCCTTCGCCTTTTTAGTCCTACGGTTCGGACTATAGGACTGTCCAATGCCTAGCCGGATGCGAATAAAGTTTTTATTGCCGATATTTTTAATTATTGACTCAACTCCTTTGTGGCCGGCTGAGCCCCTGTCTTTCACAATTTTTATTTTTCCAACCGGCAAATCAATGTCATCGTGCGCAACAATTATTTTTCCTTTGTTTTTTGCTATTAGCAGTTTAGCTACGCGGCCGGACTCATTCATAAAAGTTTGCGGTTTGACGAGAATTATTTTCTCGTCACCTCCTCGAGCCTGAGTTTCGGAGCCGAAGGCCTGAGCGGAGTCGAAGGGTTGCTCAGATATCAATGAGTCATATTTTTTTTGTAATTCAAATTCAGGAAAATTATTTTCTTTTGCGAATTTATCCAAAACCATAAATCCTACATTGTGCCTTGTTTTTTCAAATTTTTTGCCAGGATTACCCAGCCCCATTATTATAATTGTTGCCATATTTTTATATTTTATACTATTTTTCTGATTTTTCAAATTTATTTGCGGCTTAGAACAATAAAAAAGCTTGACACGGGTAGCGCCAAGCATTATTTTTTTAACTTTCTTGCAACTGGCTTCCTCGCAACGCGAGACCAATATTTTGAAGTTTTTTCTCTATTTCTGCCACAGTTGCCTCTCCAAAGGTTCGTATCTTTATAATATCTTCTTTTGTCTTTGCGATCAAATCTTTTATTAGATGAATATGGTGGTCAAATAAACAGTTTTCTATTTTTATGCTTAGTTTTAACATAGAAACGGGCGCATCAAGAATCTGTTTTATAGGCGCATCTTTTATCTTTGACTCATTCATGCAAAAATCATAATCATCATAGGGACGAGTTAAATAGCTTTGCGCATTTGCGTAACAATTTTCACAGGCGCCTCCGTATAGTGGATGCGCAAGATCAAGCTGGCATATATTGCAAAGTCTTGCGGGCATGTTTTGCTCCTTTTCTCTTTATGTAAAAGAACTGTTAAAAATTATAAGGACAATTAACATTTATACAAAATTATTATCTCAAAGTCAAATTTACGAATTTAAAAAAGCGGCTCTATAGCGAACCGCCCCATTTTTTCAAGAATATTTTTTTTGATGATGCCGCAGTTTTTTTTCATGTCGCTGTCTAGCAACACAAAGTTTACAAGGGCTGCAAAAATACCAGCTCGTATGTTTGTTTTTTCTGACTGTTGAGTGGAAGAAAAAACTTTTGTGTTTTGGCCAAAATTTACGACACGTTTGGCATTGTTTTTGGACAATCCATTTTTTCCCCCGTATTATTTCCGCCAAATTTTTAAGCTTTTCTTGTTTGCTTAAAATATGTTCTTCAAAACTGGCAAGCATTTTTTGGCTTTTTTTACGGTACGCCCTTTTGAGTTTTCTTTTGACGTATGGCAATGCTAATGTGTCTTGGAGGCAAGGTTTAACTCCGAGCTGTCTTTGCCATAATTCAACAGTGCCCCTTTTTACGCCAAATAATTTTGCTATTTGCTTTGAAGCGAGCTTTGAAGAGTGGCAAAGTAAAAAATCGCAAAATTTCTTTTTTTCTCCCTTAGCCCAGATTTTTCTTTTTTTTGCCGCGCGCGAGCGATTTTTCTGTACTAAGCCTAATTTCATGCATGATTTTTGAATTGCAACGGCAGTGCGTTCGGGCTTGCCTAGCATATCAAAATCAGCTATCTGTTCAGCAGAAAAACCTTGTCTTCTAAGCCTGCATAGCTCTGCCTTTTGTTCGTCTGTTAAAGAAGGGTTTTTTAAAGGAGCGATTAGCTTTAATTTTCTGGCTTGGCGGCGAATACGATCATAGTTACGGTTGGCAATTTTAATGGCTTGCAATGGTATTCCATTTTCTATATTCTGTCGCAACATTTCTTTTTCTTCTTTTTTCCACTTACGGCACATTTCCTTGTCCTCTCTAGAAAGTTTTTAATGAACTGAAAAAACAATGTTATTGTAATACTTTTTAAACATCGGGTCAATGCATTGACATGGATTTATTTTGGTAATATAATTTTAAAATATATACTTTCAGTCAAAGAAAGGAGGTGATTGGTTATTTTTTATCTCCTAATGCACCTTAACAAAAGGGGGTTGCCATTGCGTAAAAGAGGATTCTGCCAATCCTGATTCTCGGGGCGATAGGGACAGAGAAGGGGCAATTTTCTGTTCTCAAGCTTAAAGCCAAACCCAGTTAAGAAGGATCGACTCTATGTCCAAGTTCAAGACGATTTTTCGCACTGCCCGCCGTAATCTGAAGCGAAAACACAAGGAGTTTCTCTTTAAGGAGGCTCATAAGCTCAACGGAGGAGCTATCTCGCACAGCTCAATTGTGCGATTGCGCCAACTCTTTGAGGGAGAATTCAGGGCTTCAATTAGCTCATTGGTAGTGCGTCGTCTGCTTGCAGGACATCAGAATGGCAACGGAAAGCCGAAATGCAAAAAGCGGAGCATTCGCTCTGTTTTCCGCGTTTCATTCCGTTAGCCAGTAATGGCTTACACTCTTTTCTCATAGGGTTGCAGTTCGCTGCAACCCGCTTTTTTTTATTTATTATTTTTTTACAAAATCTCGTTGGGGTTGTAATAATATAAAAAATATGATAGAATAAACAATAAAATTATAAAAAAATGGGAGAAAATATAGAAGATATTAAAAAACCGGGAAAAAAGTTTGGAATAGGCATTGAAAAGTGGCAGGTTGTTTGGGAATTTTCAAAGATATTTATTATTGCCACGTTAATAGTGTTGCCTATTCGTTATTTTTTGTTTCAGCCGTTTATTGTAAAAGGCGACTCAATGGTCCCTAATTTTCAATCTGGAGACTATTTAATTGTTGACGAGATATCAACCAAATTTTCTGGTTTTAAAAGAGGAGATGTAATTGTTTTTAAATATCCAAAAGATACCACGCAACGTTTTATAAAAAGAATTATAGGATTGTCAGGCGAAACAGTAGAAATTTTAGATGGGAAGGTGAAAATTTTAAAAGATGGCGAAAGTTTTGTTTTGAATGAAAAATATCTTCCAGATAATTTAAAAACTTATGGCAATATGAAAATACAAATTGGAGAAAAAGAATATTTTGTTTTGGGAGACAACAGGGAATTTTCTTATGATTCAAGAATTTGGGGCATTGTTCCTGCAGAAGATATTATAGGCAAGGTTTTTTTACGCCTTTTTCCAATAGCCGCTTTGTCTAAATTTAATGTTCCAAATTATTGATTTAAAATATCAGTAAATGACAAATAAAATAAAATTCCAAAATTTAACCGGAATGCACGATGTTTTGCCCGAAGAGCAAGTTTATTTTCAAAGAATAAACAAGGTTGTTGAAGGAGTTGCAAACTATTACGGGTTTTTAAAAATAGAAACCCCAATTTTGGAGCAATCAGAAGTATTTTCAAAATCAATTGGCTTAGCCACAGATATTGTAGAAAAAGAAATGTATACATTTAAAACAAGGGGCGGAGATATGGTTTCTTTAAGGCCAGAAGGAACGGCTCCCGTAATGAGAAGCTACATTGAGCACGGAATGTATAATCTGCCCCAGCCTGTAAAATTTTGGTATTCTGGCCCTTTTTTTCGCTATGAAAGGCCGCAAGCAGGCAGATTTAGGCAGTTTCACCAATTCGGTTTTGAGGCTTTAGGAGATAATAATCCATCAATAGACGGCCAGGTTATTCAAATGAGTTATGATGTTTTAAAAGAATTAGGCTTTAAAAATATAACAATTGAGGTAAATAGCATAGGAGATTCAGAATGCAGGCCTTATTTTAAAAAGATTTTAACAAGTTATTTCAGGTCAAGGCGCTCTTCTTTATGCGTTGACTGCCAAAGGAGGCTGAAAGAAAATCCTTTAAGAATTTTGGACTGCAAAGAAGAAAAATGCCAGAGAATAAAAGCAAACGCTCCGCAGATAATAGATCATCTTTGTGAAAATTGCCATGCCCACTTTAAACAGGTTTTAGAATTTTTAGACGAACTGGAACTGCCTTACACTTTAAATCCTTATTTGGTAAGAGGCCTGGATTATTATACAAAAACAGTTTTTGAAATTGTAGAAACCAGTGAAGAGGGTAAAGGACAAGGGTCTTTAATTGGCGGCGGCAGATACGATAATTTAGCAAAAATTTTAGGGGGAAGGGATACTCCATCTTGCGGAGCCGCCGGAGGCATAGAAAGAATTGCAAGTTTGATGAAAACCAGAGAAATGAAAATGCCAAAAGGCAAAGAAGAGCCAAAGATATTTTTAGCCCAATTAGGCCAACTTGCAAAAAGAAAAAGCTTAAAGCTTTTTGAAGAATTCCGCGATGCAAAAATTCCAGTGGCAGAATCATTTTCAAAAGATTCTTTAAAAACTCAATTAAGAACTGCCAGTAAAATGGGAATAAAATGGGTTTTAATTTTTGGGCAGAAAGAAGCATTAGAGGGTTTTTTAACTTTAAGGGATATGGATACTGGAACCCAAAAAGAAATTAAACTTGACAAGGTCGTAGCTGAAATGAAAGCTAAAATTAAAAAATAATCAGCGCAAATCCGCTATCATCAGTGTAATCAGAGAACATATTTCAGCATTTAAAAAAGATTGCCACTGATTAATAGCAGATTGCCACAGATATTTTATGTTAGAAGTAAAAAGAAAAGAAAAAGAAAGCCCTCAAAATTTGGTGCATCGCTTTACAAAAGTTGTCCGCCAAAGCGGAGTTTTGCTTGAAGTAAGGGGCAAACAATTTCGCAAAAGGCCAAAGTCAGCTTTAGCCAAAAAGAGATCAGCTCTAAGAAGAGTTGAATTAAGAGCTGAAAAAAAACGGCAAGATAAATTAGCAAAATCCAAGGCAGGCCGATAGATTATGTTTTTAAAAGAAAATATAAAAAATAATACTATAGAAGCCTTAAAACAAGGTAACGAAATTTTGATTTCTACCTTACGTATGCTTTTGGCGGCTATTATTGCCAAAGAAAAAGAAAAAAGATATAAAATTTCAAAGGTAAAACCAGAATTGAAAGAAGAAGAGCTTATAAAAGAATCAGAATTATCAGATGAGGAAATTATTGATGTTATATCTTCTGAAATTAAAAAAAGAAAAGATGCAATAGTTTTATACGAAAAGGGCAACAGGCCAGAGCTTGCTGAAAAAGAAAATAAAGAAATTAAAATTTTAAAAAAATATCTGCCAGAACAATTATCAGAAGAAGAGCTTAAAAAACTAATTGAAGAATCAATAAATAAAACAGAAGCAAAAGAAATGAGAGATATAGGAAAAGTTATGGCAGACTTGTCTCCAAAAATAAAAGGAAAAGCAGACTCTGGCGAAGTTTCAAAAATCGTAAAAGAATTATTAACAAAATAATAAAAAAATGACAACTTGGTTAAATATAAAAAGGCTTGGCAGAAAACTTAAAAAGAAGAGAAGAACTATTCTCAAAAAAAATAAAAAGAAGCTTCCCAGCCATAAATAAGAACAAAAGAGAATTTTTATTGTTTTATGCAAACAGCTCAGACGCGTCTGAGCTGTTTTAAATTATAACGAATAGGATTTTAATTGGTTGTATAAAAAAAGCCACGAATCATAAACTCGTGGCGGGAAGTTTTAATCGACCCTTTTGCGGAGAGGCAGCGGTTGGTCAACAGTAACATAATCGCAATCACAAGGGGAGTGACAGCATTTTGGGCAGCCATTGGCAAAAAAACCCGCCAATCCGTCTGCCAAATCAAGATTCAGACAATTAGCCACTCCAAAAATATTGGTAATGGCGTCGACGAGTTCTTCGACAGCTTTCCAAAACCAATCATTTTTATGAGTTGTTGAGTAATTTTGTAGGGCTTCGTCCACTTCTCCTGCTTCTTCGGCTAAGTGTATTGCCGACTCAATAACAGAATTAGGATATATTTTGGCAAACATTAGTTGCCAGTCTCGTAAAGAAATGGGTTTTTCCCCTTTGGATTTTCCTTCAAGTCTATGGCGTTCTAACGGGCGTTCTTTGCAACTGCAGGGAGCACACAGACAGTAGGGGCAAAGGCCAGGAAAACGATGCCACATATCATTTGCAAGCTCAACGTGAAACCTATTAAGTATCGCCATAGCCCAACTGAAAGCCATGCATAGATGATACATAGTATTATCATGTTTTTCTTTTCTAACAGCTTTGAGCACTTGGGTAATGTGGCGGTGAATATGGCCGCACATTCTTTCTATGCTATAGCTTCGGTCATTTGTTACTGTATAAATTTTTCTGTTTAGTTCTTGGAAGTTTTCTAAAGAGGAATTAGCGTTAATCATCTGTATCTCCAATATAGTAGGGTCAAAGAGCAATATTAATTTCAATAATACCATTTTAAAATACAAAGTAAAGGTTTTTGTTTTATTTGTAAAATAATGTAAAATATAAGAATGATAGAGATAAACAATCTTACTTCTTTTACTGTAGATAAAAAGTTATTCACAGGGATTGCAAAAAAAGTATTAAAAGGTGAAAATAAAGAAAGAGAAAAAATTTCTTTAGCTTTTGTTAATAAAAAAGAAATGCAAAAGTTAAATAAAAAGTTTCGTGGCAAGAACAAGGCAACAGATGTTCTTTCGTTTGGATTAAAAGACCCTCCTTCGCCAAAGGCTTCAGACGGGCAAGGAAAAGATTATTTAGGTGAAATAGTGATTTGCCCTGAAATGGTAAAGCCCGACAAAAGCTCTAAAGAGCATTTTGATCCGCTTCGCCAAAGCTTCAGCGAGGCGAGCGGGCCCGCCACAATTCCCGCTGAGCGGGATTTGGCGCGGGTTTTTGTGCATGGAATTTTGCATCTGTTGGGATATGACCACGAGAAATCAGAGCGAGAGTTAGAAATAATGGAGAAAAAAGAAAAACATTATTTGTCAATTTTATAATTTTTAATTTTGTAATTTTATAAATAATTTTTTAATGATTAAATTTTTAAACATTTTGTTGTTTAAGACATTAAAAATTAGAATATTATTTAAAAATTAAAAATTTAGATTTAAAAATTTGTAATGAGAAGTAATATTGTCACAGGTTTAGACATCGGCACAAATACCATAAAGGCATTGGTTGCCCAAAATAAAGGCAAGCAATGGGAGGTTTTGTCTTACGCCGAAATTCCATCTTTTGGCTTAAGAAAGGGAGCTGTGGTTAATGCTGATGAAGTTTCAAAAAATATACAATTATTAATGTCGGGAATTGAAAAAGACTGCGCCAGAAGAATTGGCTCAGTTTTTGTAAATATCGGCGGCAGCCATCTTTATGTTGTTCCTTCTGACGGCATAATTTCTGTATCAAGGGCTGACCAGAGAATTTCTCAGGAAGATATTGACAGAGTATTGCAGGCAACAAAAGCAATTAACACCCCTTTAAACGAAGAAGTTCTGGAAGTTTTTCCAAGAGAATTTATTATTGACGACCAAAAAGGAATAAAACAGCCCTTGGGATTGAGCGGCGTAAGGCTTGAAGCAAAAGTTCTTTTGCTTTGTTATTTTCAGTCTTATTTTATAAATTTAACTCAGGCGGTTTTAGGTTCAAAACTTCAGATTGATGATATTGTCCCTTCTTCATTGGCTGCCGCAGAAGCAGTATTAACTCCCCAGCAAAAAGAATTGGGAGTTGTGTTAATTGACCTTGGAGCCGCAACTACCAGTTTAGCTGTTTTTGAAGAAGGAGATTTGATGCACTTTGCGGTTTTTCCAATTGGTTCGGCTAACATTACAAATGATATTGCCATTGGCTTGAGAACAGAAGTTTCTATTGCCGAATCTATCAAAAAACAGCATGGCACCTGTATTTTTGCTAAAACAGATAAATCTGTAAAAAAAATAGAAATTTTTGATAAGTCGTCTTCCTTGGCATTTACAAAAAAGAATTTAGTGGATATTATTGAGCCTCGGGTTTCTGAAATTTTTGACTTGATTCAAAAAGAATTAAAAAAGATTAATCGCCAAGAATTATTGCCCGGCGGAGTTGTTTTAACTGGGGGGGGCGCAAAATTATCTAAAATAAAAGAATTAGCTAGGCAACAATTAAAACTTCCCTGTGAAATAGGCGTCCCAAAAAACATAGTGGGATTAGAAGAAGATCCTGCTCTGTCAACTGTTGCAGGTTTGGTTTTAGGAGGCGCTGATATTGACGATATAGATAGAAACGGTATACTAGGACTTGCAACGGGATGGGCCTCTAAAATAAAAAGAATGTTTAGGGTTTTTATTCCGTAGCTATATAAATAAAAACCTAAAAATTCTGTGAATCCGCAAATAAAAATCATAGGGGTTGGGGGATCTGGATCTAACACGATTTCCCGAATGGCAAAGTTTAATATTCAGCAAGTGGAACTAATTGCTGTAAACACCGACGCCCAAGCGTTGCATTTTTGCCTGCCTGCCGGCAGGCAGGGCCAGAAATTTTTAATCGGCAAAAATACAACTAAAGGTCTTGGAACAGGAATGGATGTTAATCTGGGAAGGTTGTCAGCAGAAGAAAGCAAAGAAGAAATATCAAAAATGTTAAAAGGGGCAGATATGGTTTTCATAACTTGCGGACTCGGCGGCGGAACTGGATCCGGGGCTTCTCCTGTTATTGCCGAGCTCTCAAAAAGACTTGGCATTTTAACTGTGGCAGTTGTAACAACCCCTTTTTCTTTTGAAGGAGAGCAGAGAAAAAAAGTTGCAGAAGGAGCAATAGAAAAAATGAAAGAAAAAGTTGACTCTTTGCTGATTATTTCAAATGACAAGCTTTTAAAAATAATTGACGAAAAAACAACAGTTTCAAATGCCTTTTGGATTTGCGACGAAGTTTTAATGGAAGCTACGCAAGGAATCACAGATTTGATTTTAGTGCCGGGAATTATAAATATTGATTTTTCTTCGGTTGTATCAATTATGAAAAATTCTGGCGGCGCGCTTTTTGGAATGGGCAAGGCTCAAGGCCAGAACCGCGCTGTGGAGGCTGCCACAAAGGCCATAAATTCTCCTTTGCTGGATTTTTCAATTCAGGGGGCAAAAGGAATATTATTTAATGCTTCCGGCCAAGATATAACTTTAAATGAAATTCAGGAAGCAGCCAAAGTTATTACAAAAAATGTTGATTCAAAAGCCCAAATAATATTTGGCGCGGTAAAAGATAATAGTTTAAAAAAAGGAGAAATAAAAATTACAGTTATAGCAACAAAATTCTAAAATGATAAAATTAAAATATAATGATTGAGAAATTAAAAAATTCTAAAAAAAATGATGCGTGAAGGAGAACAATTTTTACATCAAAAAGATTCTGAACTGCATATATCAGATATAGTTGAACACGAGCAGGAAAGAAAAAAGATTGCAGGAGAAAAAACATCGCAAAAACCGGCTGAGAAAATTGCCGATTGGCTTTCAGTTATTGAAAAAACTCACACTGGCCACAGAGAAGACCCAAGAGTAATAGAAAAAATGAAAGAATATTATTACAGAGAACACGTAATTAAATCAGAAAACATTCCTGAGAGTTATTGGGATTTACAAAGAAGAATAATTATTAACGAAGGGAGGGGAGACGATTTTGAAAAAGATGAACAGGGAAAGATTATCATAACAGAAGAAACAAGACGGCAGGCAACAGAAGTTTTAATTTCTGACCAAAAACAAAGCTTGGATAAATGGTTTGATTATCTTACGTCGCCAGATGCCGATGTTTACCCAATTTGGGCAAAATATTGGGCGTTTAATTCTGTTGTAAAAATGGGTAAGATTGAAAAAAAAGAAGACGAACAAGGCAATGAAACAGCGCGTTTCCAAAAAAGAACAGAAGACACGGTTGCCGCATTTCCGCCACTAAACCCCAGGGCTTTCGCAATGGCCGTTGGAGTCATTATTGAAAAAGCAGAAGAAAATGCAAAACTAAAAAAAGACAGAAAAACTCCAGAAAACAAGAGTGTGAAATTAAACGAAAAGAGTTTTCAAAAACTTATTTCAACTGAAAATTTTTCAAAAATATACGCCCAGTTTCTCGTTGAAATGCCCGAATATTCAAGCGAAGGATTAAAAAATATCAACGGTAAATGGGTAAAGTATCCACAAAATTCAGACCCTAAGCCTCTTGTAGATTCGCTGGAAGGACATCCTCTTGAATGGTGCACTGCTAACATAGATACTGCCAGAGCCCAGCTTCAAGGCGGAGATTTTTATGTATATTATTCATACGGTAAAGATGACGAACCGGAAAATCCAACTATTCCTCGTCTTGCAATTAGAATGGAAGGAGATAAAATAAGCAATGATGTGCGAGGAATCGCAACAGATCAAAACCTTGATCCATATATTGCCCCTGTTTTAGAAAAAAAACTTAAAGATTTTGGCAAAGAAGGAGAATCTTTTAAAAAGAAATCAGCAGATATGAAACAACTAACCGAACTTGGATTAAAAATAGAGAATCGCCAAAAACTAACTCAGCAAGAAATAAAATTTATTTACGAATTAAATAGCCAAATTGAAGGGTTTGGGTATCAAAAAGATCCTCGCATAAAAGAATTACGCGAACAGAGAAATTTAGAAGAAGATATTCTTGCTATTTTTGAATGTAAAAAAGAACAAATAGCGCAGAAACCCTCAGAAATAACTAAAGACACAAAAGTTTATATTGGTAAACTGGAGCCAGGCATATTTGAGCTTATTCAGATTTATAATATTGAACATATATATACATCATTCCCGGAAGGCAGAATTAAAAAAGAAAAAATTGGAATCGGCGAAAAGTCCGCAGAAATTTTAGAGCAAGAACTTAGGAAAAAAGAAATAAATATTTCTGAAACTGCGAGATATATGTTAAAAAGTAAAGATTTTACAACCCAAAAAAATACAGAAAACATTAATCTTGTCAAATTAAAAGTTCGCGATTTAGGATTTAATGAGGCCGTGACAGTAGATCAAATTTACAAGAAAGCCGAAGAATTAGGATTAAAACTTTGCCCGTCCGAAGTTGGACCCAATTTACGATTAAAATATATAGACCAGCCAATGGGCGAGTGGATTTTTATCGGAATGAAACAAATTGCTGACCGCGATGGCAATCCGCACGTGTTTGTTTTGGGACGCTATGAGGGCGGTTTGTGGTTGAGTTACAGCTGGGCCAGGCCCGACGATAGGTGGGATCCTGGCCGCGAGATTGTCTTTTACCTTTGCAAGTTTTAGAATTTTAGGTTTTTTGTTTTTGATCTTTATAGCTTTGATTCTTTGGATTTTTGAAACTTTGATTTTTGTGATAAAATTAATTTAGAAAAGTGATATTTAACGGCTAAGGCTTTTCAAAACTTTTCTGGCATGTATAAATTGAGAACGCAAACGGGCAAGCCTTTTTGTGGAGGATTTATATATGTCAACTAAAAAGAAAAAACTTGGTATAGAGCGTTGGAGGAGTTTTGCTCCCAAATAAAATACAGCCTATTCTCTTCGTAAGAACGATTAGACGGGCAGTGGAATAGATGACGCGCTATACAAAAAGCTGACCGCGATGGCAATCCGAACGTGTTTGATTTGGAACGCAATGAGGACGGTTTGTGGTTGAAAGACAACTGGGCCAAGCCCGACAATAGGTGGAATCCTGACAACGAGATTGTCTTTTACCTTTGAAAGTATTTTCTTCCGCAGTTTCAAAAATTGCGGTTTTTCTTTTCAAGATTGTTTAAGCTATTTTTCCAACCACCCAGCATTTTTCCAGCTTCGTCAAGATTTTTAGCAATATCTTGGCATTGTTTATGAGAAATAATTTTACCTTCCCATGCAACAGAAACTAAAAACTTTAGCGTGTCCAAAATCAAAATGCATTCAGATATTTTTATTAGTTTATTTTCTTTATTTGTGAAATATGCAATATACGCAAATTCCAAGAGATCAAGAAATTTATTTTCAATTCGGGTTCCAATTGTATAACGAGAACCTTTAGCTATATGCAAAGAAACATTCATCCAAAGCAAATATCCCTCTTTGATTTTATTGAGGATAGAGACGTTACCGAGAGAGAGAGAGAGAGAGTAAAAATGCGGCCACTGTTCCATATATTTGATAATATCATATCTGTGGAAAATTTACTTGGCTCGTGGCAGAAATTTTTACAAGGTAAACGAAAAAGAAAAGATGTTATGATTTTTTCGGTTAATTTGTTAGATAATATTTTAGATTTACATTATGACCTTGTAAACAAATCATATCGGCATGGGCCATATTTTGCTTTTAAAATAAATGACCCAAAACCTCGCGATATTCATAAAGCAACTGTGCGCGACAGGCTTTTGCATCATGCAATTTACAGGATATTATATCCGTATTTCGACAGAAAATTTATTTTTGATTCATATTCATGCAGAAATCAAAAGGGAGTTCACCGCGCTATTAATCGGTTAAAAGCGTACAGTAGGATTGTTTCTAAAAATTATACGAAAACAGTTTATGTTTTGAAATGTGACATTAGAAAATTTTTTGCCAGCATTGACCATAAAATTTTACTGGATATTTTTAAAAAACGAGTTAGCGATGAAAATACGATTTGGCTTTTGAATGAAGTAATAAAAAGTTTCTACACAAAGAATATGCCGGGCAAAGGGTTGCCTCTTGGAAACCTCACCAGCCAGCTTTTTGTTAATGCTTATATGAATGAATTTGATCAATTTATTAAGCGAGATTTAAAAATAAAATACTATATTCGTTATGCCGATGACTTCGTTGTTTTACATGAAAATAAAGAATGTTTGGAAAAGTTCCTGTCGAAAATGGTATATTTTTTGAAAAGAAAATTACGCCTTTCTATGAATCCAGATAAAGTTTTTATTAAAACATTAGCTTCAGGTATAGATTTTTTAGGTTGGGTTCAATTTTTTTATTACCGCGTTTTAAGAACTTCAACAAAAAAGAGGATGTTAAAAAAAATAAAAAATAATCCAACAGCAGAATCGTTTGTTTCGTATTTAGGATTATTAAGCCATGGTAATACTTATAAAATATTGCAGAAATTAAAAAATTCTTTAAAACAATAAGATGCAGTTAGTTATCCACAGATTTTAACTTTACAGTGGGGCTTGACCCGCTTTTTTGTTAGGTTAAAATAGAGTAATCAAACATTAAGGCTTAGGCCATTTTTTTGTCTATGAAAACAGTAAGCAAAATTACAAAAATTCAGAAAAGAGATGGCAGGGTTGTTGAATTTGAACAACAAAAAATTACAGATGCTATTTATAAAGCTATTACGGCGGCCGGGCAAGGAGATGGGGTAAAGTCTAAAAAAGCTTCAGAAAGAGTAATGCAGATTTTAAACCGCCGCTTCAAGGTAAATGAAATTCCAACTATTGAGCAAATTCAAGATATTGTTGAAGAAGTTTTAATTTTAGAGGGATTAATTGAAACAGCAAGGTCTTATATACTTTATAGAGAACAAAGAAGAAAAATCAGGGAGATGGGGAGTATCTCTGACGAGTCAAGCGAAAAAATTGATAGCTATTTAAAAGAGCTTGATTGGCAAATTGCTGAAAATGCCAATATGACCTTTTCTCTGCAGGGTTTAAATCAATATGTCGGCTCTTATATTTCTAAAAAATATTGGCTTAATAAAATTTATCCAAAAGAAATAAGAGATGCCGCTGCCGGTGAAGATTTTCATATTCATAATTTAGAATTGCTGGCGCCTTATTGCGCAGGCTGGGATTTGTATGATTTTTTAAAAAGAGGTTTTGGCGGAGTAATGGGAAAAATAGAATGCAAGCCCCCAAAACATTTGAGAACAGCTTTAGGCCAATTAGTTAATGTTTTATACACGCTTCAAGGAGAAACAGCCGGAGCAAATGCTGTTTCTAACTTTGATACACTTTTAGCCCCTTTTATCAGATATGACAATTTAACATATAAAGAAGTAAAACAGGCAATGCAGGAGTTTTTGTTTGGCTGCATGGTGCCGACTAGAGTTGGTTTTCAAACACCGTTTTTAAATGTTTCTTTAGATATTAATCCGCCGGCGTTTTTAGCAAAACAGCCGGTTATTATTGGAGGAGAAATTCAAAACGAAACATATGGAGAATTTCAAGAAGAAATTAATATGCTTATTAAGGCTTTTTATGAAGGCATAATGGAAGGCGATGCAAAAGGCAGGCCGTTCACTTTTCCTATTCCCACTGTTTCTATAACTAAAGATTTTAATTGGGACAATCCGAATTTAAACGCCTTGTGGGAGGCAACTGCAAAATACGGCATAAATTATTTTTCAAATTTTATACATTCAGACATGAGCCCAGATGACGCCAGGTCAATGTGTTGTCGATTAAGGTTAGATAATAGGGAATTATACAAAAGGGGAGGCGGACTATTTGGTTCAGCTCCTTTAACAGGTTCAATAGGAGTTGTTACTATTAATATGCCAAGAATCGGTTATTTATCAAAAACTAAAAAAGAATTTTTTGAAAGACTGGAACATTTAATGGAGCTATCAAAAGAAAGTTTGGAAATTAAAAGAAAAGCGCTGGAAAATTTTATAGAAAAAGGGCTTTATCCTTATTCAAGGCATTACTTAGACGGCATGAAGCTTTTGAGAAATTCTTATTTTGGAAACCATTTTTCAACAATCGGGCTAATCGGCATGAATGAAATGCTTTTAAATTTTTTAGATGAAGACATAACTTCAAAAAATGGAAGGAAATTTGCGCTTGAAGTGTTGGATTTTATGAGAGATAAAATGATTAAATTCCAAGAAGAAACGGGCAATTTGTACAATTTAGAAGCAACCCCGGGAGAAGGCACAAGTTACAGGCAGGCAAAAACAGATAAAGAAAAATATCCTGATATTATAACAGCAGGAACAAAAGAAGTTCCATATTACACAAATTCAACCCATATTCCGGTTGGCCACACAACAGACCCCTTTGAGGCGTTAAAATTACAAGATGAATTGCAATCAAAATATACCGGGGGAACAGTTTTACATTTATTTTTAGGAGAAAAAGTCTCAGACCCGGAGGCCGCAAAAAATTTAGTAAGAAAAGTTTTTGAAAAATTTGCATTGCCATACATTACTTTAACTCCCACTTTTTCAATTTGCCCTACGCACGGATATTTATCTGGCGAACATTTTGAATGCCCTCAATGCATAGTAAAACAGCCGTGTGAAGTTTATTCAAGAGTAGTAGGCTATATAAGGCCGGTTCAACAGTGGCACAAAGGAAAAAAACAGGAATATAAAGAAAGAAAAGAGTATAAAATGCCAGCCGCAGTATAGATTTCACACAAAATTAAAAAACTTCTTTGTAAAAAAGAAGTTTTTTAGTATAATGAATTTGCAATTTTAAATTTATGATTATTGGAGGCCTTCAAAAAACAACTTTAATTGATTATCCTGGCAAAATTGCCTGCACGGTTTTTTTGGCTGTTTGTAATTTTAGGTGCCCTTGGTGTTATTCAGGAGAACTGGTATTGCCGGTAAAAATTATAAACCAGCCAAGAATTAAAGAGCAGGATTTTTTTAAATTTTTAAGGGAAAGAAAGGGGTTAATAGACGGCGTTGTAATATGCGGGGGGGAGCCCACTATAAACAAAGACCTGCCAAGCTTTATTAAAAAAATAAAAAATATGCCTGCCTCGCCGAGTCAAGGCGGGGGATTTTTGGTAAAACTTGACACTAATGGGTCAAATCCTAAAATGCTCAAAGATTTAATTGATGAAAATTTAATAGACTATGTTGCAATGGACATAAAAGGACCTATGGGTCCAAATTTTCAATTTTCAACTCGCCTCGCTTCGCGGGCGAAGCGGGTTTTCAATTTTCAATCAATTCTCGGTGAAACGATGAAAATAGAAGATATACAAAAAAGTGTTGAAATCTTGAAAAAAGGCAATGTAGATTTTGAATTCAGGACAACTGTTGTGCCAGGAATCCACGAAAAGCAGGATTTTTTTGAAATTGCAAAGTGGATAGGCGGGCCTGATGTAAAATATTATCTTCAGAACTTTAGGCCAGAAAAAACCATTGACCCGGAATTTGAAAAAGTAAGGCCGTTCCAAAAAGAATTTATGGAAGAAATTATAAAAGATATCTCGCCATTTTTCAAAAATTGCCAATTAAGATGATAACTCCGTCAAAGATATTATTTTTTATCTGCTTGTCATTTGTTGCTGGAATATTTTTTGAATCTTCCTTCGGCATTTCTCAGGACAAGTTGATTAAAATTCCGCAAATCTTTTTGTGGGCTTTTTTGTTTGTGGCAGTTTTTATAATTGTTTTTTCTTTATTGATTAAAAAAGAAAATTTTACAGTAATTGGATTTTGCATTTTTTTATTTTTGGTTGGTATTTTAAGAATGCAGATTTCAGAATTTAATATTGCAAATGACAAATTAAGGCAGGAAAACGATAAAGGCCAAATTACTTTAACGGGCATAATTATAAGAGAGCCAGATGTAAGAAATGCTTCACAGAAACTAAAAATTGATGTTTCAGGCAGTGTTGTCTTGGCAACAACAAGCCGTTATCCAGAATACAAATATTTAGACAAAGTAAAAATAATCGGACAACTTAAAACTCCAAGCGAAACAGAAGATTTTAACTATAAAAATTATTTATTGAAAGACAGAATTTATTCTGTAATGGATTTTCCTAAAATATCCGTCCTAGGCGGACCCGCCTCGGGCGGGGAAAAAATAAATCCAACGGTAATTCAAAAACTTTATTCTGGAATTTTATTTTTTAAGCAAAAATTAAGAGAAAGCATTCGTAATAATTTTTCTCCTCCAGAAAGCCTTATTTTAGAAGGCACAATATTGGGAGACAGCGGGGCAATGGACCAGGATTTAAAAAATAAACTAAATATTACAGGGCTAAGGCATATAATAGCGGTATCTGGAACCCATATAGTTATTTTATCTTCAATTTTAGTGTCGCTTTTTTTAGCATTCGGGCTATGGCGCGGCCAGGCATTTTATTTTTCTGTTATTTTTATATGGTTTTATATTTTACTGACAGGCCTGCCGCAATCTGGCATAAGGGCTGGAATTATGGGTTCTATTTTTCTTTTGGCTCAAAAATTAGGAAGGCAGAACACGGGCTCAAGGGCTATAGTTTTAGCTGGAGCTATAATGCTTTTGAAAAATCCTTTATTATTGCTTTATGATGTTGGTTTTCAGCTTTCTTTTTTAGCTGTTTTAGGATTGATTTATTTAGAACCTTTGATTAAAGATTTCATAAAAATTTTTACAAGGGATAAGGCAAAAAATTTTGTCAGTATTATTTCAGCCACTTTTGCCGCGCAAATTTTTACTTTGCCTATAATGATTTATAATTTTGGCAATATATCTTTGGTTTCGCCAATAACCAACATTTTGATTTTGCCGATTGTTTCTTTGCTTATGTTTTTTGGTTTCTTTTCTGCGATATTAGGCGTTTTTTCAAACATTTTAGGATGGATTGTTTCTTTTCCATGCCTGTTCTTGTTGAATTATTTTGTAAAAGTAATAGATATTTTTTCAAAGCCTTTTGCAGTAAAATATATTGAAAATGTTTCATTAATTTGGGTAATAATATTTTATTTGGTTCTTACCGTAATTGTTGCGCATCTTAATAGAGTTAAACGAGAAAAATTTTTGGGATAATTATTTACCTTGAATTACGAAATGACCTTAAACTCTTTATATTTTGTTTTGGGCTGCGACTTTGCAAAAATTTGTTCGGCAGAACACTCTGTGTATGCCTCAAAATTTTTGCTTCGTCTCGCCCGCAAACCAAAATAAAATCGTTCGTAAAGCATTTCGTAACTCAAGGTATATAAAAAAATCCTGACGCAAGCTTTTGCGCAGGATTTACAATCACATAAATTGCGATCGTTTGTTTTGGTTATGTTGCCGTTTGTTCCAATAATGCGGCGCTGATTTCTTCAAAGAAGATTCGTCGTTTGTTGCCAGTGAACCTTCCGTAGAAAGCCCTGATTGTTACATTAGGATACTTTTCTAAAAGAACTCTAACTGCCTCTGGCAGGTCCTGTTTTTCCACATAGGGATCGCATTTTCTGTCTACAAGCTTATCGTAGAACCGGCAGTCCTCGTGGGCGACAATTATAATCTCTCTGATCTTGTGGTTTTCGATTGCAAGATCAATGTCTTTCATGATAGCCCCGTATTTATCTGGCACCTGTTCTTGTCTTGCCAGTCCTGCGGGCCCTCCTGCAACCTTAATTGGGTAAAAATCCTTGGCTTTTAGTCTGAGTTCTTTTCTAATAAATTCATGGTGAGCTGTTCTAAATCTTCGGTCATAACAGCGGATGACGACAGTAGCAAGATTCGGGTTTGTTTTAGTAACCTGATATGTCCTTCTGCGCTTACTGCGTTTTTTCCCGTAAACATTTTTGGGGAAGAATCTCATATTTATTAAGATTATGCTTCCCAGAAAAATGCCTCCCAGAACCAAACCGGCAAGCGGCAAAAGAACAGGCTTGAGCGATTCGAACATAACCGATTCCTTTCTGACAAAGAGCTAAACTATAAACTGCGATAAGCTCGCAATTCAAATTATATATTAGCATAATTATTAACTTTTTTCAATATTTAAGGTATAATTGAAATAATATGAATGAACAAAATAAAAACGAAAAAAGGGCCGAAGGTCCTGAGCATAGTCGAAGGGCTTGGGTTGTTGCGGTTGATATGGGTTATGGCCACCAGAGAACCGCATATCCTTTAAAAAATATTGCCTTTAGCGGAAAAATTATCAACGCAAACAGTTACGAGGGCATACCAAAAAAAGACAAAGGAATTTGGCAATCAACCAGAACTATTTATGAATTTATTTCAAGGTTTAAAAGGATTCCGTTTTTTGGCGATTTAGTTTTTCGCATTCTTGATAAATTTCAAAAAATTCTTGTTTATTATCCAAAAAGAGATTTATCCCGTCCAACCTTCAGCTTAAAAAACATTTTTTATTTTATAAAAAAGGGCTGGGGAAAAGACCTAATTGAAAGATTTAAAAAAAATCCATTGCCAATAATTACCACTTTTTTTACCCCAGCTTTTATGGCAGAAGAAATTGGCTATCAAAACCAGATTTATTGCGTTATCTGCGACGCGGATGTTAATAGGTCATGGGCGAATCTTGACCCAAAAAATAGCAGAATAAAATATTTTGCCTCTAATACATGGACTCGCGACAGATTAAAACTGTATGGCGTAAAGCCTGAAAATATTTTTTTAACAGGATACCCTTTGCCAAAAGAAAATATTGGAGGAGAAAATATGGAAATTTTAAAAGAAGATATGCGCCACAGGCTTTTAAATTTAGACCCCAGTGGAAAATACAGAAAAATATATGCTCCGTTAGTAAGCGGAACACTCGGAAAATTACCAGAAAAATCAGACCATCCATTAACGGTTATGTTTTCTATTGGCGGAGCTGGGGCTCAAAAGGAATTGTGTTTAGCCGCTATAAATAGTTTGTCAGAAAAAATAAGAAATAAAAAATTAAGATTTATAATCGCCGTAGGCGTGAGAGAGGAGTTGCGAAAATATTTTGCGCAAAATTTAAATAATCTAAAATTAGACGGATGGGTTCACATAATTTCCGGAATTACAACAAATGAATATTTTAAAGCTTTTAACGAGGCATTAAGAGAAACAGATGTTTTGTGGACAAAACCGTCAGAGCTTTCTTTTTATGCGGGATTGGGAATTCCAATAATTATTGCTCCAACAATCGGCTCGCAGGAAGATTTTAATAGAAAATGGCTCTTGCATATTGGGGCGGGAATTTTACAGGAAAACCCCGAATATGCCGATCAATGGTTTTTTGATTTGTTAAACGCCGGCGATTTTGCCGAGTTTGCAATGCAGGGATTTATTGAAATAGAGAAATTAGGCGTTTACAACATTGAAGAAATAATAAACAAGCAAAAAAATTATAAATGAAAAAAATAACAAAAATGTTTTTATTAATCTTAATAATAATTTTCGCCATCCCAATAGTTTTTTTTCTTTATTTTTTTATAGGCAAAATCAATGTGCGAGATAAAATAACATGGGGGGTTGACTTTTCTCAATCGCAGGCAGAATATTTAAGGTTAAACTGGAAAGAAACTTATTCGGCAATAATTAATGATTTAGGGGTAAAAAATATAAAACTGCATACAAACTGGAATTGGGTTGAAGGCCAAAAAAATGATTTTTATTTTGATGATATCGATTGGCAAATAAAACAGGCTGAGCAAAATAATGTAAAAATTATTTATGTAATTGGAATGAAAACTGGCAGGTGGCCAGAGTGCCATATGCCAGATTGGTCAATCGGCCTTTCAAAAAGCGATCAACAGGCAGAATTATTAAAATATATGGCAGAAGTTGTACAAAGATATAAAAATTCAAAAGCAATTGTTTATTGGCAGGTGGAAAATGAACCCTTATTCAGGTTTGGAGAATGCCCGGCTTGGTATTATAAAAACGATAGTTTTTTAAAAACAGAAGTGGCTTTGGTAAAATCATTGGATCCATCAAGGCAAATAATTATTTCTGATTCTGGCGAACAATCAACATGGTTTGGTGTGGCAAAAATCGGCGACATTGTCGGCATCACTTTGTATAGAAATGCATGGGCAGACGTGACAAACACCTTTGGCTTTAAAGCATATTCTTTTTTAAATCCAACAACATACGGCAGAAAATCGGAAATTATACAAAAAATGTTTGGTAAAAAAGTTATCGGCATAGAATTACAAGCAGAACCATGGACAAAAGAGTCCCTTATGGAAGCTCCGCTTCTAGAGCAAAATAAGTCAATGAATTTAGAGATGTTTAAAGAAAACATTGAATTTGCCAAGCAAACCGGACTTGACACTTTTTACTTTTGGGGAGCAGAATGGTGGTATTGGATGAAAACTACTCAGAATAAACCAGAAATATGGAACGAAGCGAAAAGCTTGTTTGTTAACTAATTTAATTTCAGGCATATGAAAATTAAAATTGTTAAAAATAGATATCTAAATTCATTGTTTATTCTGATGCTTTTTTCAGCTATAATTCATATGTTGATTTTGTTTTTTATTGCTTTAGGCCGTGGAGACTTGTATATTTTTAATTTTTTTAATATCTTAGATTTAGATATTTTATTTCCATTGATATTTAAAAATAATTTTTTGGGAAATTTTTCCTCTTTAATTTTTGTAGTTTTGTTTTATATTTTAATTTTAAAAATTAGCAGCAAGAATAATTATAGCGAGTGATATTATAAAAATTAAGAAAATAAAACCATGTTGTCAATTATTATCCCTACAATGAACGAGGAAAAATATCTGCCAATACTTTTAGATTCAATAAAAAAACAAGATTTTAAAGATTGTGAAATTATCGTTGCTGACGCGGGCTCAGAAGATAAAACCTTAGAAATTACCCAAAGATATGGCTGTAAAATAATAAAGGGCGGATTTGTATCAACAGGCAGAAATAATGGAGCTAAGGCTGCAAACGGCGACGTTTTTTTATTTTTAGACGCAGATGTTGTTTTGCCCCCGTATTTTCTTAAAAATACCATTGATCAATTCAAAAAAAATGATTTAGGCATTGCCGGATTTAGGGTTTTACCGTCAGGCGGAAACCTTACAGATAAAATATTTTATAATATTTTGAATGTATTTTCCATATTGACTCAAAAAATATTACCATATTCAGCATGCGCAATCATGTCCAGAAAAGACATACACGAAAAAATAGGAGGGTTTGATGAAAGTATAGTTTTTATAGAAGACTATCCCTATGCAAAAGCGGCAAGCAGGGTTTCAAAATATAAGTTTTTTTGGAATCAGCCGTTTTATACTTCGGTCAGGAGGTTTGAAAAAGACGGAAGATTCAGGGTTTATTTTAAATATATTTTAGCTCAATTATACATGATTTTTTTTGGCCTGATAAAATCCGACATTTTTAAGTATAAATTTAACCATTATAATGAAAAAAAATAGAAAAATTAGCGTATTATTTATATAAAAATTAAGAAAAAATACTATGGATATTTATCACTTGCCGAGCATAGATGACAAAATAAAAAATAAAATTGTAAAAATTGCCAAAAATAGAGGCATTTGGCTTGGTTTTTTGTTAATTGTTGCTTTTATTACGTTTGGTTTTTCCAGTGGCGTTTTTTCTTTGAGTAAAATACAAGACCAGCTGGGATTGTTTTTACAAAAAATAGAGGCGCCGGCAACAAGCAATGAAAAACCGGCAGAAACCGCATATAAGTCTAACATATCTTACGAACAAGCAATTATTGATTCTGTAAAAGGGGCGTCCCCTTCGGTTGTAAGCATTATAATCTCAAAAAATCTCCCTGTGTATGAGAAATATTTTATAAATCCTTTTCCAGATATTGCCCCGGGATTTGATTTTCAAATTCCTCAATACGTGCAGAGGGGCAGTAAATTGCAGGAAGTGGGAGCTGGTTCTGGTTTTATTGTTTCAGAAGACGGTTTTATTCTAACTAATAAGCACGTAGTTTCAGATAAGCAGGCAGATTACACTGTTTTAACAAATGACGGGCAGAAATATTCTGCCAAGGTTTTAGCTCTAGACCCTGTTAAGGATTTGGCCATAATTAAAATTCAATCAGACCATAAATTTCCAGCAATAAAACTTGGCGATTCTTCTGGCGCGCAAATTGGCCAAAGCGTAATTGCAATAGGAAATGCGCTTGGAGAATTCAGCAATACTGTTTCTGTGGGAATTATTTCCGGGCTTGGCAGAACTATTTCAGCTTCTGATAAAAAGGCAGGCATATCAGAAACCTTAGAGGGCATTATACAAACAGATGCGGCTATTAATTCAGGAAACTCAGGCGGACCCTTGTTAAATTTAAAGGGAGAGGTTATCGGCATAAATACTGCAATGGCAGAAGGGGCGCAAAGCATTGGGTTTGCTATTCCTATTAATACAGCAAAAAAAGACATAGAGCAGGTAGTTGAAAAATCCCGATTGCAAAGCAATCGAGGATCCTCGACCGAGTCGGGACAAATTAAAATAGTTTATCCGTTTTTAGGAGTCCGTTATGTTTTAGTTGACACAAAAGTTAAAGAACAATACAGCCTGTCAACAGATTACGGCGCGTTGGTTTTAAGAGGAAATAATGGAGAACCATTTGTTGTTGCAGGTTCTGCTGCCGCCAAAGCAGGGATTAAAGAAAAAGATGTTATTTTAGAATTTAAGTCTTCGGCAGGCTCAGACCAGGCGTGGGAAAAAATCACAAAAGACAATTCTATGTCAAAAATAATCACAAAATATAATCCAGGAGACAAAATAACTTTAAAAATTTTACGCAACGGAAAAGAAATAACGCTTGAAGTAATTTTGGGAGAAAGAACCAGTTAACTTCATAAAACTTGAAATTTAAAACATAAAACAAAATTTGACATGCTTTTAGAAATTTGTAATAATAAATATATATGGATAAACAAGCCAACCTGAAATTAAATAATTGGTTTCCCGCCTGCAACGCTTTCGGCGTAGCCGATGCGGGCAGGTTCTTTTATTTTAGCCGCTTTACGAAAGAGGTTGGCTTTAGTTTAGGCGGTAGGTGTTAGATATTAGATAAATAAATTAATTAAAGTGAGCCTCTTTCAAACGAAAGAGGCTTTTTAGTTCGTTTCAAACTTAATAAGGAGAGCGCTAATGATTGTCACGATGAAAAAAGGTGTAAACTTGGCAGTGCTTGAAACAGCTGTGAGGGCTTTTGAAAAGGCAGGCTATGATGTTAAAATTAAAAATCATGATAATGATGGCGCTATTATGGCTGTTCTTGGCACAGGAATTAGAGAGATAGATACCTTATTTTTAGAAAGACTAACAGGTATAAAAAAAGTAGAAAGAGACAACGCTTTTTTTGTGGCAAATCACAGTGAATTCGTAGAGGCGTGGCAATTTTTTAATGAAAAAGACCTGCCTGCTCTGCATGCGCAGGCATGGCAGGCAAGCAAGCTATAGCGTTTTTTGGCGAACTGAAAAAACCAGTTCGCTTTTTTATTATTAATTTATACTACAAATTTCAAAGCTTTGAAATTTGTAGTATATCAACATTAAAGGAAATTTAGTTCCGACTGAAAGCAGGATGGGGAAAAGGCCATTTGTTGTATATAAAAAAAGCAGGATCCATGGGGGGGAACCTGCTCTATTCTGCAAAACCAAACAAGTTGTCTGCAGAATTTGTCTGCGTTTTTTACCGCAAACCTTTGCTGTTGTCAGTTGGAGCGCAAGGCAACAGCCTTTTGGCACGAGTCGCGCTTTGGGCGATAACCCATTGGCACATGCAAACGCATGAAGATTACCACGGGTTTTGCGACTGCCTTCGCTTCTTCGGCGGCTTTTCTTACCGCCTCTTCGGCCGCCTTTTTGGCGGCTATTCTCTCCGCCTTCGCCCTTTTACCAGCTTTTTTTCCTCCGCTCCTTGCAATCATTGCATTCACTAACAACTTCGCATCCATCATCTCAAACCCTCCTAGAAAATCCATGTCCAATCCGGGACTTTTTCTTCAGACTGCCTCTCCCGCCATAGCGGGATCCCGCCCGAGGCGGGGCAAAACAGCCTGAATATACTCTATATTAATCTTAGCATATATAAAACTTATTGTCAATAGCTGGCTAAAAAGTCTTGATTTTTATGAATATTTAGTGTAAAATAATATTATAAAAGACTTCGTATTATAAATATGAACATGAACGGAGGAAATAATTTTACAAATAAAGCTCAAGATGCAATAATGCAGGCTCAGCAGATTTCGCAAGAAAAAGGGCAGGCGCAAATAGATGCCCTGCATTTGCTGTATTCTTTGCTTTCACAAGACGGAAGCATTGTAATTACCATTCTGCAAAAATTGTCCAAAATTTGACTTATTTTTAAAATAATTGTAAAGTAATATTAGTTCGGCGGAAAAGTTTTTCTGCCTTTAACAATCAAAAGGAGGACAATTATGAAGAAGAAAACCGTTACACCTTTGCTTGGTCAAGTTTTGCAGAAAATTGCTCCGCGGATTGGAGCGACCGTAATCATTGAGCCAAGATGGAAAATCGTAGGTCAAATCATTTATAAAAGCGGGAAAAAACGATACTTTAGATATTCGAGCCTTGACCTAAATCCTCTCGGTGCTTCTGAAATCGCCAAAGACAAGGATTACGCCAATTTTTTTATGAAAAGGATGGGATATCCTGTCATACCAGGAAGCAAGACGTTTTATTCTAATGAGTGGGCAAAAGCGATTCAAAAAACTGGACGTGATATAGAAGCTGCGTACCATCACGCAAAGAAGTTGGGATTTCCGGTTATTGTAAAACCAAACAGTGGTAGCCAAGGCGTCGGCGTGGCATTAGTTAATAATAAGCAGGAATTTTACCGAGCAATACGTGCAGTATTCAAACGAGACCGGATTGCACTTGTTCAAAGGCTGGTAAAAGGAAAAGATTACCGAGTAGTAGTTCTTGATGACAGAGTAATATCTGCTTATGAACGAATACCGCTAAATATAGTTGGAAACGGCGTTTCGAATATTGCACAGCTTTTGCGGATAAAACAGCGTTGCTTTATTACTTCAAGTCGTGACACAAAAATTAAGCTGGATGACCCTAGAATTATGGAAAAACTCAAGCGTCAAGGATTGAGTTTGCGGTCGATTCCGGCCAAGGGAGCAAGTATTTATCTATTGGATAACGCTAACCTATCTACCGGCGGAGATTCAATAGACGTAACAACCACAGCAAACCCGGCATTTAAACAAATCGCGATACAAGTATCTATGGACATGGGGTTACGCCTCTGTGGTGTTGATCTTATGATCGCCGGCGATATTACCGAAAAACCAGGTGTGTACTGGATTTTGGAAATTAATTCTGCACCAGGGCTAGACCATTACGCTCAAACAGGTAAAGCCCAGGAAAAAATCGTTGAGGACTTATACCTCGAAGTTCTCAAAGGTATGGAAAAATAACCAATATGAGCCAAGACACTGTTCAATCTTGGCTTTTTTATGTTCCGTAGCTTGCCCGCTAAAAGTTATATTTTTTTAATTTTGAGAAAAGCGGATGGTACATATCTTCTTTAATGTCTATATATAATTCATTTTTATTAATTTTATCACAAAATTCTATCGGAGCTTTTTCTATAACTGCCAACGGTTGTTGCTCATTCCCCTCGCCCATTACCAAAACCGCTCCGGTAGCAAGACTGTCAGCAACATCTGTGCGTGAAAATTTAAAATTTCTACCAAAAATATCAGGAGTTCCAATGTAACTTTTAATTCCACAAAAACCTGCGTATCCTAATGCTACGCCAGTTACTCCGGAGCGAAGAGGTGCCGTATGACTGTCGGTAATTAAAACACCGAGTTTTTTAATTTTATATTTTTTCTGTAATTTTTTACGTAAAAGATGAGCTGTTTTAAAACTGTCCTTTGGCAGGAGTATAAGTTTGCCATTTGCATTTGATTCATCAATACCTGCAAAAGCCATTATCATACCATCTTTAATAGTAAGCCAAACGTATTTTGTTAGTATTGCAAACTCACTTTCTTTACGTATTAGCAGTTCTTTAGTTTTATTATCCTTGATAATAGCAGTTCTTTTTTCTGACAAAGCAACTATTTTTGAAGTAACAACCACCACTGATTTTTCTGGCAGTTTTTTAAAATATTCAGTAATGAAAGAAAAAATATCTTCTCCTTCTTCAAAAATGCGGGTTTTAATTGATTTTATTATCATTATTTCTTTGTCTTAATAATTATATTACACAAGTTACCTATTTTTTGCAATTTTTTAAAAAAGAGCCCGATGGTTTTCCATTGGGCTATTATTGTTTATTTACGTTGCCGAGCAAGAGAATTTCGCACTAGCCATTCAATGTCATCAGAGGTTTCTATCTCTTCTTTTATAGGTAATAAAAGGGTGACGGTTTCTGGTTCTTTAGGAACTATCCTGCGAATCATGCAAATCAGGCGTCGTTTCATCAATGATTCAAATGGGATTTCTTCAACGCCCACATGATTAGTTGCATGAATCATAGTATTTTTTCCAGTGGCTAAGCCGACATGTCCAACTCCGATATAATCTACGTCAGTAGTGAAAACGATATCACCTTCAGCAAATTTATTAAAGTCAACAGTGTTGTCAAAATTAACCCTTTCACCCAAATCTTGCCAAAGAAAAAGGTTTCTTGGTAACCAAATCCCACGAATACCGTAAAGCCATTTAATTAAGCTTGAACAATCAACTATTAAAGGCGCTTTGCTCATGCGCGCGCCTTTCCCATATTTTGATACACCAATTAACTCGCGGGCATTTTTCACAATATCCGTATTTATTGTTTTAAATCCTTTTTCAATGAGCGCTTCAAGTATGTCGCTTTTAGAAACCTCTAAATTGGGTACTACAAAGGTAAAAGCACAACGATTATGTACCTTTTGATATAACACGAGAACCCCCCCATTTCTTTTTTAAGGAGCATCTGGCAAAGACCCACTAGTTATATATTACACGAAGTTTTAAAATTATCAAACAAAAATTAGAAGATTCAATTATGTGGCCGTATCATTTTAGATGATTAAATACAACTCTGCACGCTCTTGATTTTTGCGGGTTTTTAGTGTAAAATAATATTATAAAATACTTAGTATTATAGATATGAACGGAGGAAATAATTTTACAAATAAAGCGCAGGATGCAATAATGCAGGCGCAACAAATTTCACAGGAAAAAGGGCAGGCTCAAATAGATGCCCTGCATTTGTTGTATTCTTTGCTTTCGCAAGACGGAAGCATTGTAATTACTATAATGCAAAAATTAGGAGTTGATATAGACAATTTAAAAAAGAAAATTGAAACTCAAATTACAAAAATTCCCGCAATTATTCAACCGGCAACATTCGGCCAGTTTTATTTAACGCAAGATATGGCAAAGGTTTTAGACAGGGCAAGACAGGAAGCAATGAAAATGAATGATGAATTTATTTCTGTTGAGCATTTATTTTTAGCTTTGTTAGATACAAAAAGCGCAGCTAAAGATGTTTTGGAAAAAGTTGTTGTTTTATCTCCGGGCGGGGATGTGAATACTTTTAAAACTTCAAAAATTGATTATGAAAATGTTTTAAAAATTCTATCGCAAATAAGAGGCGGGCAGAGAATAACAGACCCAGAGCCAGAGTCAAAATATCAGGTTATTGAAAAATATACCAGAAATTTAACTAATTTGGCGGCTTCTGGAAAAATTGACCCGATAATTGGCAGAGACAACGAAATAAGAAGGCTTATGCAGATAATTTCCAGAAGAACTAAAAATAACCCTGTGCTTATTGGAGACGCCGGAGTTGGAAAAACAGCAATTGTTGAAGGTTTTGCCCAAAGAATTGCCAGAGGAAATGTTCCGGAATTTTTGAAAGATAAAGAAGTTATTTCTTTGGATTTAGGAGCGATAATAGCTGGCACAAAATATAGGGGAGAATTTGAAACAAGAATTAAAGCATTATTAAAAGAAGTTTTAAGGGCTTCAGGCAGATATATTTTATTTATTGACGAGCTTCACACATTAGTGGGAGCTGGAGCTGCCGAAGGCGCAATTGATGCTTCAAACTTGTTAAAACCGGCGCTATCAAGAGGAGAATTAAGGGCGATTGGAGCCACTACCATAAAAGAATACCAAAAATATATTGAAAAAGACCCTGCGCTTGAAAGAAGATTTCAGCCGATTTTTGTGCAAGAGCCTTCAATTGACGACGCAACAGCCATATTAAGAGGCATTAAAGAAAAATATGAAGTCCATCATGGAGTTAGAATTAAAGATTCTGCCATAAAAGCCGCAGTTGAATTAAGTTCAAGATATATTTCTGACAGGTTTTTGCCAGATAAAGCAGTTGACTTAATGGACGAAGCGGGATCCGCCCTAAGATTAGAAATTGAATCGGAGCCGCAGGAGCTTGAAAAATATGAAGAGGAAATTACAAAACTGGAAATTGAAAAACAAGCTTTAAAAAAAGAAAAAAACTCTGATAAAAGATTAAAAGTAATTGCCAGAGAGTTAGCTGACATAAAAGAAAAAACAAAAGGTCTTCGCGCAAAATGGGATGCTGAAAAAGAGCTGATAAATAAAATAAAAGACATAAGGACAAAAATTGACGGCCTTTCTTACCAGACAGAAATTGCTCAAAGAGAAGCGGATTTGGAAAAAGTGGCTGAAATAAAATACGGAAAAATTCCAATGCTTTTAAAAGAGCAAAAAATAACTGAGCAAAAACTGGTAAAACTTCAAAAAACGCACCATTTTTTAAAAGAAGAGGTGACAGAAGAAGATGTTGCAAGGGTTGTTTCGCGCTGGACAGGAATTCCGGTCACAAGATTAATTACTGAAGAGGCTAAAAAATTGGAAACAATGGAATATACCCTGAACAGAAGGGTTATTGGCCAGGAAGAAGCAATTTCAGCCATATCAAGAGCAATAAGAAGGGCAAGAGCAGGGATTTCAGAGGAAAATAAGCCCTTAGGATCATTCTTGTTTTTAGGGCCTACTGGCGTTGGAAAAACAGAGACTGCAAGGGCTTTAGCAGAATTTTTGTTTGACGACGAAAAAGCAATGATAAGGCTGGATATGTCAGAATATATGGAACGCCATACGGTTTCTAAAATAATCGGTTCGCCTCCAGGATATGTTGGTTATGAAGAAGCCGGCCAGCTTACAGAAAAAGTAAGAAGAAGGCCATATTCAGTAATTTTGTTAGACGAGGTGGAAAAAGCCCACCCCGAAGTTTTTAATATTCTTCTGCAAATTTTTGAAGACGGCAGGCTTACAGATTCAAAGGGCAGAGCAGTATCTTTTAAAAACACAATTATAATTATGACCTCTAATGTGGGCTCTGACTATATAAACAAAATGTCTTCAATTGGTTTTAACACCAAAGAAGAAGTTGCAGAAAGAGAGTCAATGAAAGAAAAAGCGATGGAAAGCTTAAAAGAAATGTTTCGCCCGGAATTTTTAAACAGAATTGACGAAATTGTGATATTTAATTATCTTAAAAAAACTGAAATCAAAAAAATTGTTGAGTTAGAGCTTGCAAAAGTTGAAAAAAGGCTGAAAGCAAAAGAAATAGGAATTATAATCTCTGAAAAAGCAAAGGAGTTTTTGGCAAAGGAAGGTTTTGACCAGAACTTAGGCGCCCGTCCGTTAAAAAGAGTAATCCAAAGGCTGATTTTAGACCCTTTATCTGTTAAAATTGTGGCAAGCGAAATCAAAGAAGGAAGCAATATTTTTATTGATGTTGACGCCGCCAAAATTATTTTTGAAACGCCAAATTTTAATTTAAAAATCAAAAAATCAGGAAAACTGGTAAAATCTGCTGTTTAAATGTATAAAACAATCTTAAAAATTGTAGCTGTTTTAATTTTGGGAGCGCTTGGCGCCTTGTTTTTTGATGTTTTTGCTCTGCCTTATTTGCTTTCAAATTCTTATTTTGAAAGGTTTCAATTTGTTAAAGATTTTAAGCAGGGAAAAATAATTATAAATCCAAAAGAGCAGGTTTATATACAGGAAAACACAGCTTTAGAAAGCGCGGTTTTAAAGGTTGAAAAGTCAGTTGTGGCAATTCAAAGCCAGACAGAAAGCGGATATTTTACAGCTTCAGCTTTAATCGCAACTTCCGACGGTTCTGTAATAACTTTGGCAAATTTGGCGCCTTCTGCCAGTAATTCCAGTCTTTTTATAAATGGAGAAAAAACCAGCTTTAAGGTTTTAAAAAGAGACAGCAAAAATAATTTAGTTTTGCTGAAAATTGACAAGAGTAATTTAGAGACAGTTGGTTTTGCCGATTTTAATAATATAAAATTGGGCCAGAGAGTTTTTTTGGTGTCTGTTGACTCAACCAAAGCCGGCAGTTTTTCAGTAAACGAGGGAATAATAAAAACTTTTGACCAAAATTCAATTAAAACCAATATGCCAGAAAAATATATTGCGTCAGGAAGCCCGTTATTTAATATTTATGGTGAATTGGTTGGGTTAAATTATATTGACCAAGATGGAAAAGTTTCCGCAATTCCTATAAGCAAAATAAAAGATTTTCTGGGAATATAACAAGGCTAATCAGTTCATTAACAATTTTCTTTAAGGAAGGGGGTGTTATTATGGGATGTATCACGAGTCGGCTAAAAGACAGAGAAGTTGAATTAAGAAAAATGGGGTATCAATATATAGGTGGCGAAATTCTCCGTTGTTTTTTTTGCAAAAAAGCAAATGCCAGGCAAATCGCCGTGACTATAACAGGTGCAAAAATCCCTTGTTGTTATGGTTGCACGCCATTTCACTCAACCTCCTCGGTTAGGAGCCGAACATTTGAAATCGTAGAAGAAATTGGTCCATTAACAATTTTTAATGGCAGGCCACTTCGTCCGATAATTGTTTCGGACGCCAATTTAAAAGTATTAGAAGCAAGGGTAATTGGCGAAGAAATAAAAATAGCAGAAAAGATTGAGGCGGCAAAACCCATTATCCCTAAAAAAGGCATAAAAGTTGCCTATTGCTCTCTTTGCAGAGCAGAGGCGCAGTGGATTATTAGAGCTAAAAAGGGGTCGAGATTTTATCGTTGCCAAGAGCATGTAAAACAGCTCCTTCGAGATAGGCCTCCGTGGCTTAAATCCATAGAAAGGATATATATGTGAATATCATCAGGCAACAAGCCTAACATACCCCGAGATTCGTTTCTCGGGTTTTTTCTTTTGTGGTAGAATGGAATAATTTATGAAATTTTTCCGCAGAAAAATTTGGTTTTTTGTTATTTTTTTATTTTTTTTATTGCTGGCAGTTTTTTATTTTAAAGCCATCAATGCAAAATTCACAGAAGTTTTAAGCCAGTATAAGTTTTTTGGCGCGTCGTTAACCGAAGTGGTTGAAGCTCCAATAAATGAAGTTGTTTTGCCTGAGTTTGAAGAACAAAGCCAGCAAATAACAGAGGAATCAATAATTCCAAAGCAAGATGAAGCTAAAAATATGCAGGAACAATTAGACGATATTGCTGAAAAAATTGATATATTAAAACAGGAAATTTTAAAATTAGTCCCTCCTTCGTCGGGACCTTCGGAATCTGAAAGCCAGCCAGATATTAACAAAGAACCAGAAATTGTTGAACCAGCCGCCCCGCAAAGCGGGGCGAGCCTCGCCCCTTCGGGGCGGGAAAATACTGAAGACAATAAAGATATTGCAACCGCAGATGTTGCAGAAAATGAGGCGCCAAAAGTTAATCCCTTTACAGGAGGCGGCAAAAAGTCATATTTTAAAATTTTAATTTCGGAAGTTGAAATTGCAGGTTTAGACGACAAAAAACAGGAATTTGTGGAACTATATAACCCAAATTTAACAGACGCTGATTTAAGCGGCTGGTATTTGCAAAAAAAGACAAAAAACGGTGAAGATTATTCAACTTTTGTCTCAAATAAGCTATTTTCTGGAAAAAATATAACAGCTAACGGATATTTTTTAATTGCCAGGCAGGATTCTTCTTTTTTTAATCTTGCAGACATAGTTGTTGATAATGCCCTGACTGACAGTAATTCTTTAATTTTAAAAAATCCCAACAGGGATATTTCTGATAAAGTCGGCTGGGGAGACGCCCAAGATTTTGAATTATTGCCAGCGCAAAATCCAAATATAGGGCAAAACATAGGAAGAAAAATAGTTTCAGAAGAAGAACAAGACACAGACAATAATTCATCTGATTTTGAGTTGCAAACCCCTACGCCAAAAGCAAAAAATGAAACCTGGGTTGAACCTCCTTTGCCAGAAGAAAAAGATACAATTGCTCCGGAGGTAAGTTTTAGCATTGAATCAGTTCAAAATAGCCTTAATTTTTCAGTTAATTTTACAATTACAGATCCAATAGGCGCAGTTACGCCTTCTGGCATAGACAGCTATATTTTTCGCCAAAAAGAAGCCGAGGCTTTGCCAGATGGCGGATGGCAAGAAGACATCTCTGTAAAAGTTAGCGGAAGCCCGTCTTCCGCTGATTTGACGAGGGAGTTTTTGGGAGAAGACGGAAAAACATATTATTTTCAGGTTAAGGCAAAAGATTTAACTGGAAACGAGTCAGATTGGCTACCAATAGAACCAGTTTTTACAAAAATTGAAATTATAAAACCAGTAGAAATAAAGCCAATTTTGATAAACGAAATCCAAATTATTCCTATCGAACAAAGATTTGTTGAACTTTATAATCCAAATTCCATAGACATAGATTTAACCGACTGGTATTTACAAAGAAAAAAACAGGGCGATGATTCATTTAGATCTTTTGTTTCTTCAACTAATTTTGAAGGAAAAATAATTACGGCTAATAGTTATTTTCTCATTTCACGGGAATTAGAAAATTCAGATATTTTATTAGATATAGCTCTTAAAGATGACGATTCATTATCTTTAAAAAATAAAAGCAGAGAAATTATTGATAAAGTTGGTTGGGGAGAGGCGTCAGATTTTGAAGGCGCTCCAGCCTTAAATCCAGAAGCTGGCAAAAGTCTTGAGAGAAAAATATTAGGGGAGGATACAAATGACAATAGCCAAGATTTTATAATTTTAGACGCCCCAACTCCAAAATTATAAAATAAAAAAAGAGCATTTTCGGCGGACATCGGAAGTCCTCCAAAAACTTATTCACAGGTGAAATATTATTTTATCTGTGATAAAATAATCATATTATTTGCGTAATTCATGCAAAAAGTTCTTTGACTTTTGGTTAATTTTTTGTTAGTTTTATAGAAACTATGGCAGATAAAATCACAAAACTAACAAGTACGGTTTATAATGTGCTTGAATTTTTCCCCTATGAGGATCCGTTAAAAACAAAAGCAAAAGAAAAGGCATTGGCAATAATGGAGAATTCAACTTTTCTTTTTATGGATTCAGGGTGGGTGTCTTTAAAAGAGTGTTTTTCAGGAAACAGGGAAAAAATAAAATTTCAAATTATAGAGGATATAGATATTCTTTTAAATTGCTTAAAGTTGGCAAAATTGCAGGGTTGGATAAGCAACATTAATTTTTTGATTATTTTTAACGAGTACGAAAAAATTAGAAAGGAAATAAAACCAAAGGGCAACCCCATATTCAGCTCAATAGAGTTTAGTAATTTGCCGAGAATGGGCTTGTCAGAAAAAAAAGTAAAAGACCCGGCGCCAAATATTATAAAACCCAAGAAAGAGGTTTCTTTTATTTCAGAACGCCAAAAAAAGATAATCAAGGTTTTAGAAGAAAGGGGCAGGGCACAGGTAATGGATTTTAAAACCGTTTTAGGAGATATTACAAAGCGGACAATAAGAAGAGATTTAGATGAATTGCTTAAAATGGGCAAGATAACAAGAGAAGGGGAATTTAACCAAGTTTTTTACAAAATTTTACATTAGGTTGGGACAAATTATTTGTCCTAACAAAATAAGTAAATGTCCTATCAATTACCCATTAATACTTGACTTTAAGTTATTTTTATATTATAATATAGAGATTATAGATGAATGATAAAAGAGAACAATTTAGCGGTATTTATGACCAGTATATTGAGAAAATATACAGGTTTGTTTACATTAAAGTAAACTCCCAGGAAATAGCCGAAGATATCACATCTAAAGTGTTTTTGAAGGGCTGGGAAACATATCAAAAAACTCAAGAAACGGTTAAAAATCCGGGCGCTTTTTTATATCAAATAGCAAGGAATTCAGTAATAGACCATTACAGAGAAAAAGGTAGGACAAAGATTGTTTCAACCGAATATGTTCCTCAAATAATAGATAATAAGGCAGGTTTGCAGGAAAAAGCAATGATTAATTCTGATTTTGAAACTGTAAAAACAGCTATACAGGGTCTTAAAAAAGACTATCAAGACATAATTATATGGCATTATTTAGACGGTATTGAAGTTCCAGAGATAGCTGAAATTATGCAAAAACCAGCTGGAACAATAAGAGTTATGATTCATAGGGGGTTAAGGGAACTAAAAAAGGGATTAGGCTCAAAAGAGGCGTAAAATGTAATAAAAAGGTCAATTTTGCGTCATAATCTTAATAGGCAATAACATGACAGAAGAGCAATCAATTAAACAACTTAATAAATTGCAAGAAATCAAGCCCAGAAGAGAATGGGTTGTTTTGACTAAAAACCAGATTCTGGGGGGTGAAGCAAAAGCAGTTATGGCTAATAAAAAGGGCATATTAAGCCAATTATTGGTTTTTCTGCCAAGATTAAGCTATCAAAGGCAGTTTGCATATGCCTTTGCCAGTTTAGCTTTAATAGTTGCCGGCTTGTTTGGTTTTGCCCAATACACCGTTCCTGGAGACACATTATTTTCAGTAAGAAGGCTTACAGAGCAGTCTCAAGCGGCTTTAACAGGCCAAAAAGCTTTGCAAAATGATATAGCAAATTTTAACAGCAGGGTGAGTGATTTGGCTAAGGTGGCAAAAGACAATAAAGTAGGAAACATACCTTCTGCGATAAAAGAAGTTTCTTCTATTGCAAAAACTTTAAAAAATGATTTAGCGCAAAATCCGCAGTCAATAAAAGAAGTAGCGGGCAGTTTGCAGACATTAGCTGCAGTAAGCGGCACAGACTTATCAGAAAACCCCGAAGTAAAAGATTTATATAAAGTTATAGTTGAAAATCAGATGAAAGACTTAAAGGAAACAACCTTAACGAAAGAGCAAGAAAAGACGCTTCTGGAGGTTGAAGAATTATACAAAAAGGGAGATTATTCAGGGGCTTTTGTGAAGATATACACAGAGTTAAACACAATAGATATTAAATAAGATAACTGACTAATTTTACAATTGGACGAGTCTTTATTCGTGATTATTACGTAAAATCGCGAGTAAAATGGTCGACAGGCGAGAAAATAAACTTATAATTAAAACAATAAAAAAATTACTAAAATGATTATAAAAAGAACAATTATTACAACCATAGTCGGTTTGACTTTGGTTGCATTAGTTGCTCCTGTTTCTGCTAACGCATTAACAATCGCAGACCTACAGGCTCAAATCCAGGCATTGATGGCTCAGTTGGCCCAATTACAAGGTTCAACAACCCCAACAACTGGAAATGTGCCTGCAGTTTGCGCTGGCGTTACATTTACAAGAAATTTGACAACAGGCTCAACGGGTTCAGATGTAAAATGCTTACAAGCAGTTTTGAACCAATCAGCCACAACTCAAGTTGCAACAACAGGAGCAGGCTCACCTGGTAATGAAACAACTACCTTTGGTCCAAGAACCTTAGTAGCTGTTAAAAAATATCAGGCAGAGCAAGGATTCACACCTGCAAACCAGGTTGGTCCTTTAACAAGAGCTAAATTAAACGCAGCTCTTGGCGGAGTTGTAACAATTCCTGGACAGCCTCCAGTAATAGTTCCAACAGGCGCAGGATTAACAGCGCAATTAGCTTCTACTAATCCAGCATCTGGAACCGTTATATTAGCGCAGGGTTTGGCCCCATTGGCTAAATTCACCTTTGTTAACGGCGATAATGCAGAAGTAAAAGTTACTAACTTAAAAGTAAATAGAATTGGTGTTTCGCTTGACGCTACTTTGTCAAATATATATTTGTTCAATGGAGCAAAAAGATTGACCGATGCGGCAAGTGTTTCATCTGGTTTAATTACTTTTAATGACGCAGCCGGACTGTTTACAGTTCCTGCTGGCGGCTCAGTAACAATTACTGTAGCCGCAGACTTAGCCGCTTCTGCTGGTCAAACAGTGGGAGTTGCTATTAATGCAGCCACCAATGTAACCACCAACGCCAGTTCTGTTAAGGGAACATTCCCAATTAACGGAAACCTAATGACAGCAGCCACTGCCACTGGAGCTGGAGTTGAATTTGCAGCTTCAACAACACCATCAACAAACACCAGTTTATCTCCTCAAAACGATTATACGGTTTGGCAAAACAGCGTTGTAATTACTACAAGAGCTGTTGACTTCACCCGTATTGCTTTTAGAGAGATTGGTTCTGTTAAGAAAACTGACCTTCAAAACTTCCGCCTTTATGTTGACGGAACCATGGTTGGTTCTGCTGTGCCAAACTTAGATGCTGATAATGGTTATGTAACATTTGATTTATCTGCAAGTCCCAGGAGAATGGAGGCAGGCACAAGAGTTATTAAATTAGTGGCTGATATTATTGGCGGGTCAAGTTTAAACTTTAAGTTTAGAGTATCAGTATCTGCTGATGCTAACTTTGTTGACACCCAATATAATGTCAATACAGCGCCAACAACAGCAACCACCACTGGAAGCTTTACAGTAGCCGATACAACAGCAGGCGTTCAGACAATATCTTCAGGAACTTTGACTTTTACTAAGAAATCCGACTCTCCATCAGGAAATATAGTTAATACTGCTTCAAATGCATCGTTAGCTAAATTTACTCTTACTGCCGCCGGAGAAAAAGTAAAAGTTGAAAGCTTATACGTTAGAATTATATTTACTAACGTAACTGGCACCGATGATTGTACTGCCGCCAGTACTGTATGTACTACAGCTGCAAGCATGTTATTAAGAAATGGCATGGTCTTGGCTAATGGCGTTCAAATAGGCAGCACAACAGCAATTTCACCTATTGCCGCTGGAACATTGTTTAGCCCAGGTTCATCTTTAATTGTTGAACCGGGTTCACCTGTTACCTTAGAGGTAAGAGGCGATATTTACGATGCCACTGGCACTTACAACGATATTGATGCCACAGATACCCTTCAAGTTAGTATTATTGCAGGTTCAAGCAATGCACAAGGTCAAGTATCTTTGTCATCTCTAAGCGTGCCTTCAACTAGCACTAATGGCAATATTTTAACTGTTAAAACAGGCGGTTTGTCTTTATCAGCAGACCCTGCATATACAGCTCAAACAGTTGTTGCTCCTGTTTATGCTTACAAATTGGCTTCTTTTAATTTAGTTGCCAACACAACAGAAGCAGTTAATATAACAGCAATTAACGTTGATTTAGACGACGTATCTGGATATGCAAGCAATTTGTATGTCAAATACGGAACTAAAACAACAGATACTCAAACGAGTATTACCTCATACCGCAAAAGCTGGTCAATTAGCGAAACATTAGCGGCTGGCGCAACAATGCCAATTGAGGTTTATGCTGATGTTTCTTCTTTGGCGATATCCGGCGACGGAGTTGCCACAGTTGATATTGATGGCACAACGGTAAGTTCAGCTGTTTCAGCTGATACTACGCCAGCAACAACAGGCCAGACAATTAACTTTAGCACAGGCGCATTTGCAGTAGCCTTTGCCAGCACGCCTCAAAGTCAGGCAGTGCGCGGCGGACAAGAGGTTGAAATTGGAAGATGGAAATTCACATCTTCTTATCAGGAATACACCATACAGGAAATTAAAATTGATCCTGATGTAAATACTACCCCAGGCACAAGCGACAATGCTGAAGATGCTATTGTAACCCTCACCCTTAAAGACGGGTCAACAGTTTTAGGAACACAGAGCTTTAACAACATTGACACCAATGGTTCAACCGGCGGATACTACTTCACTGGTTTGAATGTTAAAGTCCCTGCCAGCACGTCAAAAACTTTGACTGCTGTTGCAACCTTTACTGTTACATCAGCAACTGCTGGAAATACAGGATTAAGGGTAATTCCGGCGCTGACCTATGTTAAAAAAATGGATACTCAGGGCGCAGTAACTGAAACCACAGACTCAACAGGCAATCTTTACGAAGCAAACAGCTCTTATGTTTACAGAACAGTTCCAACACTTTCAAAAGTTGTGTTGGCTGGTTCTCACTCAATTGCTAATGGTCAGACATTAGATTTGTACAAGTTCAAGGTAACAGCTCCTTCTTACACTGTGGGCGATACTACTTATGGAGACATTCATATCAAACAGTTTAAAGTTGATGTGTCTTGGTCTGAAGGTGGCGGCACAGCCGACCAGCTTGAATTAGAATCTATCAAGCTTTTCAAAGATGGAGTTGATATTACTGACCTTGTAACTATTCAAGAGGACGTCCAAGGTTATTCTATTGAAAGCACCACTGGCGCCATTTCAAGCGCTACTAAGATTATTGTGGTGTGGGATGGCAGCACAGAAGACACAATTCAGGCAGGAAGCTCTACCACCTACACAATTCAGGGCGTGCCACAAGGATTCAGAGTGAATGATGGCACAGATGCTGTTAATACAGATAGCGTTTCTCTGTCATTAAGCTCTGATACAGCAGACTATACATTAGGCAGCACTACAGTTGATTATATCGGCTTCCTTAACACCGATAGTACTGACCAACTTGGCAGTGCATTGGGTCTGTTTACTTCAGCTACAGCTGATACATCGGCTCAAGTTACAGATGTAGACTTAATCTGGTCAGACGATTCAGCCGTGGCGCACTCTGCGTCAACAACAGCTGGAACAGGCGACTGGACAAACGGCTTCTTGATAAAAGATTCTCTGGATTCTGAAACTTGGACAAGGTAATTCTGATTTGAACCCCTTGTTTTTCTTGTGAAAGAACTGAAGGGACCAGCCTTCGCCAAGGCTACGGCATGGCAAGGCAAAACAAAAACCCCGACTTCGGTCGTGGGTTTTTGTTTTGCTTGAAACTCCATATTAATTAAATAAATGCACTTATATAAATAAAAAGAGAGCCGCAACGAGAATCGCGACTCTTTAGTTAAAAGTGATATTATATTGGTTTAACGATTTTCCCAGTCCACACTTTATTAAACTGGTGTTGTCCGGCCGTGTTTAAAGCAGTTTCGTGAATGTGGACAATTTCCTCACCGCTAAGCGGTGAATGCGGATATCCATTGGTAGCCCAGCGAATTACTCTTTGTCCCAAATCAGCAAGAGCACGTACGCATTCTGCATCGGCAAGAAACTTGCGATACAGCATAATCCGAGAGAAGATCTGATCATAAATATCCTCTTTCCGTAAATTCTTACGATGCAGATAGCCATTGTGGGTTGCGAGTGCACCGGGAGCGAGTACATATCCATATCCTAGCCGGTGCATTTTGAATCCGAATTCAAAGCATGTCATTCGAGAAAATTTTTCATCCCAATAGCACCCATCAATCTCGTGGATGCACTCGAGAGCTGTCCATGGCACAAATGCTGAATTTGCACAAGGACAAGTAAAGGTTTCAGAAGATACACTTTCGGGAGGTGTTGGCAGTACGATTTCATCTTGCGCAACGCCATATGAGATATCGAGTGGACGGTAATTTGAAAAGAGGTGTCCGCAACTTTGTACTTTTGTCCAATTAGAGGCGAATGTTATCACTCCTCCAATACTGCATGTTTTTACAGTATGAATAGCCGTCTGCATCGCATACTCGTGCCAGGTATCATTAAGAAAAGTGTCATCATCGACGAAAGCAACGTAATCAGGGTTCATCGAACGTATCCGTTCAAGACCTATATTTCTGTGAGTAGATACATTTCCAATTGTTCCACCTTCCGTAATTTCGGCTAAGCTAAAGTGCGAAGTCTCTTTGGCAATGGCAGATATTTCAGTACCCCAAGCCACAACGACAATCTTTTTAAAAGGCAAAGTTTGTTGTTGTGTCCGTGTAAGGCTTAACTTTAGCATTGACGGCCGAGCACTGCAGATTACTGCGACATTGTTGGATTCCATCGGTTTCTCCTTGTGTCAATTCGGAGCTTCGGCTCATTTTTGTAACGACGCCAGAAAGCAGGAGGAAGAACTTCAAAGTCAATATTAAGTCCCGTATAGTGAGCTCCTCGTTCTGATTGTTTACGGCAATCGTCAACCCATCTCCATCTTATTTGTGTCCAAAATCCAGTTTGACCTTCTTGCCACCACTCGTCTGGAGAACCGTAGCGTACGGTAAATACCTTACTGGGTAATCGTACACGGATATCCCAATCTCTTGGGTTTTCATTATCGGTCCTAAGCGCCGAACCGCATAAGTATACAGGTGCGCCATATTGGGCGTAAACAATATTTGCCCATCGTCGAAGGTGATGAAGTAATTCTCGCCTATTAGCAAGATGTTCGGGACAATCCTTGGGCACTGGAAGAAAACCTCTCTTCTTTGACATTTTATCCCCCAATAGTGTAGTGTGAGATTTTTAAAGAACTTACAGTTGAATCTATCATAAATATCAGCTGTTTACAACACTTTTACTCTCATTTTAAGTAATGCAAGCCCGTCAAGGATAGATCGTGCGTCAGAAAGTCCATTATGTGCTTTTGATCGTGGTTTTTTTCCGAATGCTTTTACTATAGTGCTTGAGTGGTATCGGTCAGTATCAATACCATATTTTTCAAATAGGTTACAGATGTTTATAAATCGTTTTTTTTTAACTAATAATGGAACGTTAAATAATTTGCAGTTTTCTTCAATGGCAGCAATATCATTATCTCCGAATGAATAAACAGAATCCCCACCTATCCAATTTACAAAATGTCGCCAGGCGGTTGAAAAATCAACTCCTTTTTCATCAACTATTTTCTGTGTTATGCCTGTTAATTTTACAAAGAAAGGAGAAAGAATAGGATTAATATGAGGCTTTATAAATATCTCAAAAGATTCTACTTCTTTGAGTGTTTGAGTATTAATTTTAATTGCCCCGATCTGAACTAATTCTCGATGTTCTCCGAGATCGCCCCATTCTCTTTCTGGAGCACCTTCCCAAGTCGTGTATTCAGTATCAAAAATAATTATTGATGACTTCAAATCAAACATATTTGATTAAAACTTTTTTAAAAACTGTTTTTATAATTTCTTTATTGGGGTTTGATAAATACGCCAAAAAATCAGTTTTAAAGTTTTGAACAGGATATTCTTTAATTTCTGAAGCAAATTTAAAATTAATGTTATCGTGTTTTGAAATAAAAGCCAATAAATTATCCATTGCTTTAAAATAATAGTCGCCTGTCATTGCAGGAGAGTGGGTAAAAATATGAAATAAGGGAGCCTGTTGTTTATAATATTCTAAAAAACAAGCCTTAAACCATGAAAAACCCACTTTCGGCATGCTTTCTGGAGATATTGGCATTCTGAAAATTGTTTGGCTGGCTGGCATTATTAATATTGGCAAATTTCCTTTTTTTTGATAATCTTCTTTGCTGGGGTGATAAGGCATGCAAATTCTGGGAAGTTTTCCCCAGTCAAAATACGGTAGTTTTTTATTGGCTATGGCAGAGCAATCGTGAGTAAATCCGTTTTCAATAAGAGCTTTTATTGTGTTGTTATTTAAAGAGCCGCGTCCTGCAACAAAAACTTTTGAATCTGCTCCCAGTTTATTTTTTATAAGTTCCTTTCCTATTTTTATCATTTCAAATTGCTCTGAATAGGGGTGGTCTTGCATTGCAGTTGAAACTGAACTTTGTTTGCAGTGCTTTTTTAAATACATATCTCCAACATGCCATTTATAACCAGCTCTGCTAAATTCTTCCCAGCCAGGGTGTATGTGGAGGCCAATTTCATGGCCTGTGTTTTTGGGAAAAAAATCAACAGTTTCAGGGCAAACAGTAAATGTTATTTTAGCGCCGTATTTTTTTGCCAATTTAACTAAATTAGCAACCCCTTCTGTTATGCCTTGAGGGGCCTTTTTATCAAAAATTGTTCTTATTCCGTCAGCAAAGCCAAATTCAGTATGGCAGACTATTATTACATCCATTTTGTTTGAGTCTATTGTATTTTATAATAAATCTTTATATCATAAATTATTATGGAAAACAACAATAATATTTTTAAAAAAAGCATCAGCCAAGTGTTTTTTTGGGGTTTTTGCCTCATTTTATTTTTGCCAATAGTTATTCTCCCTCCAACCTTTCAGCCAGCTGATTATAGTAGAGCAATTTTATTTAGAAGCGCTATAGCTCTACTTTTATTTTTTTTGCTTTTTAGATTTTTTTACCCGCCTGCCCGCCTAGACTCGGCGAGGCTGGTCGGCGAGGCAGGTAAAAAAGACGCCTCTATATCTTTGCCAAAATGGAAAACATCCGCATATTTGCCGTTTCTGTTGCTGTCTGCTTTTTTTATTATTTTAATTTTATCAACCCTATTTTCTCAAGATATAAAATTTAGTATTTTTGGCTCGCCAACCAGGGCTGGAGGCATATTAAATCTGCTGTTCTTTTTTGTTTTTGCATTGCTTTTGCCTATTTTTACAAATGAAAACACTTGGAAAAAACTATTTAACTTTTTATTTGTTATAGGGTCTGCTGTTTCTTTATTCGGCATTGTGCAATATTTCAATATTTTAAAAAATGTTTTTATTTCTTATGAAAGCGGAAACACCCCTTCTTTTTTGGGCAACTCCACCTTTTTAGCCATTTATATGATTTTTTTGGTTTTTTTATCTTTTACTTTTTTAATACAGGAAAAAGATAAGAAGAAAAAAATTATATATGCCTGCCTATTCTTGCTTTTTATTTTCACTATTTTAATAACAGGAGCCCGCGCCACATATCTTGGGCTATTAACTGGTTTTGTTTTTTTCTTTTTTTTCTACCCTAAAAAATTTAAAACGCTTAAAATAATCGCCGCCTTTCTTGTGCTGTCTGCAGTAGTTATTACTGTATTTTTTAATGTTTATCCTCAAATTGGAGAAAAAAACAATCTTTTAAAAATTGCCGCTGATAAATTATCAATAGAAAAAATTATAAAATATTCTTTGGGAAATCGTTTGGCAGCTTGGAAAATTACCTTGCAAGCAATAAAAGACAAGCCGCTTTTGGGCTGGGGCCCAGAAAATTTTTATATTGGCTTTGAAAAATATTACGACCCCAATATTAAGGATGTTAAAAATATGTGGTGGGACAGGCCACATAATATATTTTTAGACATTGCCGCAAGCTCTGGCATAATATCTTTAATTTTATATATTTCATTCTGGGTTGTTTTGCTGTGGCAGCTGCAAATGTTTAAAAGAAAACAGGGAGATGAGGAAAAAACTTATTTTGCCCACGGAGTTCAGGCTATGTTTTTAGGGTATCTTGTTGCCTTATTTTTTAATTTTGACAGTTTTTCCACTTATACTATCTCCTTCTTTTTTATAGGATATTCGTTTTATTTAATTTCATTCAGGCAAGAAAAAATAGAAAGCGCGCCGCCCCAAAAAAGTTTTTTGTCAAAAAAACCTGTTCTTGGCGTCTTTATTGTTTTTTTGATTTTATTTTTGTGGTTTTGGAATTTAAAGCCTCTATACCTTAATGAAAAAATTAGTTACGCTGAAAATTTAGCTGCCGCCAAAAAATGCGATAAAGCAATGGTTGTGGCAGATGAAATTTGGCAGAATGCAGGAATTCTAAATGCTTATCCGGGATTGAGGTATACTGACCTTGCTAAAAGATGCGCCTCATTAAAGCCGGAAAAAGAAGCTGATTATGTTTTAAAGGGTTATGAAGCGCTAAAAAGCGCCTCTGTCGCCCAGCCAAAATTTACAAGAGCATGGCTGTTTTTTGGCGCATTCACCAATGCTTTAGCGGCAAAAGAAAAAAATCTTGATGCGCAAAAACAGCGGGTTTCAGAAGCAGAAAGTTATCTTAAAAAAGCTTTAGAAATAAGTCCCAAAAGAACGGAAATTTTTATAGAAATTGAAAAGGGATATTTAATAGCAAAAGACTATCAAGTAATTAAAAAAACAACAAACGACTGCATTAAAATAGATTCAAGTTATGGGCAATGCTATTGGTATTTAGGAGTTGCTGAAATATTTTTAGGGGACCAAGAAAATGGCAAAAAACATATTGAAGAAGCGCTTAAAAAAAACCCTGCCCAGCCTCTTTATGTTCAGCTTGGCGCAGCTTACATAAGCCAAAAAAATTATAAAGATGCCGCCGAAGCATATCGCTTGGCTATTCTTTTTGGCGGCGAAAAAAATGCCAGTTGGCATGCCACTTTGGCTTTTTTATACAAGCAAATTGGCGAGTATAAAAAAGCAGAAAAATCAGCAATTGAAGTTTTTAAATTACAGCCTGAAAACAAAGAAGTGCTGGAGTTTTTAAAACAGCTGCTTGGATTGAATCCAAACGACCCTGCCCTGCATTCTTCATTGGCATATATTTATACGCAAACGGGACAAACAGAAAAAGCAAGGCAGGAATATCTTATAGTTAAATCGGCTTACATGCAAGCTGTGGCAATGTATCCCAATAATCCTAATCACCATTTTAGTTTAGCAGGCGTTTTAAAAGAACTGGGTGAATATGAAAAAGCATATCAAGAAGCGCTGTTAGCTGAAAAGTTAGATACAAGTTTTCAAGAAAATGTTTCAAACTTTATAAACACTTTGCCGGGAGACTATTTTGATATATATCTTGGAAGAAAAAAATAAACATCGTGCTATTGTAAGCTATCTATGAAATTGTTATAGTTAAATCAGAAAGCCTATGTTCATCGTATAATCATTATGGTGGGCGTAAAAAGAAGATGGATAAACTTGTTATTGATGTTGTGGATTATGATGGGAATAAGGTTATCTTAACCGAGAAGAAATGGAAGCAAAAATTCCAACAGCATCCAGAATTGTTAAGCAAAACATTCCTTAAAAATTTGGAAGATACTATAAAAAACCCTAACGAGGTTTGGGAAGATTATAGCGATAAAGAAAATAAAAGATGCTATTACAAAAAATACTCCCCAAATTCTTATGTAAAAGCTGTTATCTGGATTACCGCAAGCCCTTGCCATATAGTATCGGCTTTTGAAACTAACAAAATAAAAGAAGAAACTTATCAACCAAATATAAAAAGAATAAAATGACAACCCAAGATAAAAAAGAATTTTTGGACTTAGCAACCGGCTTTGGCGACTTTATAAAGAAGCACGGCTGGATTTCACGCTATGACACCGAGAGCGATGCTTTTTCTATTACAGCTCCCAAGTTGTCTGATTCCGCAAGAATCAAGTATTTTGATGATGAGGTTGCTTTTTACATAAACAAAGACAATAGAGTTGAAGGAATCTTTTTGGAATATTTTAAGGCAAACTTTATAAAACATCACAAGAAAACGGCAAAGGAAATGAAAAAGGCTTTGGACACGCTGGAAGAAAATAATAAAACAGACGATACTCTAGTTAAGGTTGATATAAACCAAGTGGAAAAAATAGCACCGGATTTGGAAGAAGCTATAAAGCTCTCTTTGGCAAACAGATTGAATTTGGATTTATCGCCCTGCTAATTTCACTTTGAGCAACGTTCCAATCAGCCGAAAGGTTCGCTGGAATGTTAATTTACTTGCTTTTTTTATAAAAAAAGATAATATATAAAACAGCATATAAAATAATTAAAAAGATGGGAAACATCGGTGATCCTGCTATAGCGGGAAAATCCGAGGCTGTGCCGCAACTGTAAACCCTATCAAAACGGGTGAAGCCAGAATACCATCTTGCTCCAAAATTATTTGGAGATTAGTACTATTAACCTAATTTTCTTCGAGCAAAGGAAATAGATTGTTGCTTAATTTATATTAAGCAAATTTTCCCTCTCGAAAAGGGATTTTTTATTATGAAAAAAAGAATTTTAGTTTTTTCTTCAGTTATAGTTTTAGCGAGCCTTTTTGGAATAGGAATTTTTTTTGATACCAAAGCTGAAAATCAGTCAGAGGTTGACAAAGCAGTTGTTTATATAAAATCTCAAGCTCAAAACACATGGAACACAATGGCTTTATCAGCCGCAGGAGAAGCTGAAACTAATTTGGACTATTTGAAATCCGTTTCTTCTGACCAAAAATCTGCTATGGGCTATGCTAAATATATTTTAGCTTTAACTGCCGCCGGTAAAAATCCTGTAAATTTTGGAGACGAAAATTATGTTGAAAAATTAAAAGGTTTTTATCAGGCAGGGCAGTTTGGCGATGAAAATTTAATAAATGACGATATTTGGGCAATTTTAGCGTTAGGTTCTCTTGGGCAAGCAAATATATCAATAGCGCAAGACGCAAAAAATTATATTTTAAATCATAAAAATTCAGACGGGGGCTGGGGCTATGGCGCTTCTTCAGATTCGGACACCAATGATACGGCAGCCGCTATTATGTCTTTGTTAGAAGCTGGAGAATCTGCATCTTCTTCTGTAATTTCAAATGCAGTAAATTATTTAAAATCACAACAAAATGACGATGGAGGGTTTCCTTATTCTATCCAATCTCCCTCTGACTCCTGCTCTGACGCCTGGATAACTTCAGCTATTTATAAATTAGGGCAGGATCCTGTCAGCTCAAATTGGCAAAAAAATGGAAAAGACCCTGTAAGCCACCTTATTTCTTTGCAAGATACAGACGGCGGATTTTGGTGGCAGTCTAACGGCGACAACAAATCCTGTACTTCTTTTGCTTTAATTTCTTTGCTGGGGAAGTTTTATCCTGTTCAGGCAGATAATAATTTACATCATTTAAGAATTGAAGGAAAAGACAATACTGTATGCGATAAAAATGTCAGTGGAAAAACCGCTTTAGATTTAATAATTAAAGGTTCTCAAATATGCGGTTATAATTATTTAATCAGCGAATATCCTGGCATGGGCAATTATTTAGCAAAAATAAACGGTCAGGAAAGCTGGATGTATTTGGTAAACAGCATTTCTCCTTTAATAGGAGCAGACAGTTATTATTTAGAGCCTTCAGACGAAGTTTTATGGTTTACAGGAGATTGGCTTGAAAAGGGATGGTTTCCAACCAAAATTGAATTAACTAAAACAGACAGTTTAGCTGAAATTTATGTAAAATATTTTGATTCTGCGGCAAAAATCTGGAAAAATTTAGAAAAAGCAGGATTAAAAGTAAAAATTGGCTCTTCTGAGTTAATAACGGATAATTCAGGCAAAGTTGAGGTTGCTTTGAGCGGGTTGGAAGAGGGGTTTTATCAGGCATTTGTTGAAAATCAGATTATAGATAAAACAGGTTATATTAGAAGCGAAAAAGTAAATTTAACATCAGGTCAAGCCCCTTTGGAACATCAAGTGGGCTTGAAAGTTGAAATAGAAAAAATTAAAGTTCCCGCCGGCGGCAAACAAAATGAAATCAGTTTTTCAGTGAGCCCAGATATGCTTGATTTTGGAAAATTAAAACCCGGCCAAAGCTCTGCTAAAACTTTAACCATAAATAACAATGACAGTAAAATTTATTTGGAAACAGAGGTAAGCGGGGCAAAAGTTTTTAAAGATAATTTGAATATAGCTGAAAAATCATGGCAGGATTTTTCTATTGAAATAGAAACAGGTCAAAATAAAGTTGTGCCGATAAAATTGAGCATACCCTTAAATTATAACGATAATTTTGGTTCAGTTGACGGTTCTATTATTTTTTGGGCAATTAAAAAATAAATTTTATGGTTAAAAAATATATATTGATTTTAGTTGCGATTTTTATTTTTGCTGCTAGTTATGCTGGGGCAGTGTCAATTAAAGTAAGCCCCTCGGAAATAAAAATTAAAACTGGGACAAATTCAGTTAAAAAAGAAATAACAATAGAAAACCCGGGTAATAATGTGGCTTTGTTTGAAGTTTATGTTGATAATTTCTCTGATTGGATTAAAATAAATCCAGAAAGTTTTATTTTAAATGGCGGTAAATCGCAGAAAGTGGCCTTAGAAATAAAAAACAAGGAAACAGGAATTTTTTCAACAATGGTTTCTGTTGTGGCAAAACCATTGTCAGACAAAGAATTTAGCGCTGCAGCCGGAGTAAAAATTCCTTTAGAAATTACATTTTCAGAAAAAGGAGCAGGGGTTTTTGCAGCTTCTGTTTTGGACAGTTTTTCAAGGATATATAAAAATCAAAAGTATTTAATTTTTCTTTTTTTAATTATTTTTATTGTTTTTATATTTTTTGCAATAATTCGTCTAAAAAAGAAACAGGAAAAATGAAAAAAAGTTTTTACATTGTAATAGGAATTTTAATAATTGTTGCTGTTTTGGGCTTAATATCCTTAAATAATTTGTGGCAGGCGAATTCAGCAAACTTTCTTGAGACTTCGCAAGATGTAAAAAAAGAAAACGCCGCAACAGAGCCTGTAAAAAAAGAAATTACTTTAACTGTTGATAACGGAAATGGAACTAAAAATGTTGTTTCTGTTGAATTTAAAGATAATATGACTGCTTTTGATTTGTTAAAAGCAGGCGTTGAAAAACTATCTCTGCCTCTAAAAACCAAACAATATGATATGGGAATATTTATTGAAGCAATAGGAAAAATAGAAAATGGACAAAACCAAAAGTATTGGCTATACTATGTTAATGGAAAAACTCCAATGGTTTCTGCGGATAAAATGATTTTAAAAGCCAGAGATAAAGTTGAATATAAATTTGAAAATTTTTAAAAAGTTATAATAAAATGTTTGAAATATTTAAAAAAATGAAAAATTTAGAATTTATTACCGCGTTAGTTTTAGTTTTAATAGGGGTTAGCCTGCGGCTTTTGCCTCATGCTCCTAACTTTACTCCAATAGCAGCCATTGCCTTATTTGGAGGAGTTTATTTTTCTAAAAAAACAGCGCTTATTTTTCCTGTTTTAGCAATGGCAATTTCAGACATATTTTTAGGCTTTTACGAACCCTTGATAATGCTTTCTGTTTACGGAAGTTTTCTTTTATGCGTAGTTTTGGGCTTTTGGCTAAAAAATCATAAAAAATGGCAAACAGTTGCAGGAAGCGTGATTTTATCATCTGTTTTATTTTTTGTTATTACTAATTTTGCGGTATGGGCATTTTCACCGTGGTATGCCAAAACTTTTTCCGGATTAATCCAATCTTATGTTATGGCTCTGCCGTTTTTTAAAAACAGCTTGTTAGGAGACATATTTTATGCAGGCGTATTCTTTGGAGCCTATGAACTGGCAGAAGTCTGGATAAGAAAAAGATTTAAAGTTACAAAAAACAGCATTGTTTCTGCGCAAATTTAGCTAAAGCGTTATACTAATTAAGATTATTTAAATGGCTCAGACCTGTCTGAGCTGTTTAGTTTGTTTTTTATTTATACGATGACACTTTTTGACCCCTCTTGACACTGGGTTAAGGAGGGTTTAATATGAAGTAATTTCTAACTCGCCTCGCTTCGCAGGCGAAGCGGGTTTCTAAACTATATGGTAGAAGAAATTAAGCCAACTAAAATTTATACTCCAAAAGAAGCCCGTGATTTTTTGAAAATTTCAGAAAGCACAATGAAAAGAATGATAAAAAACGGGATTATTAAAGCCTATAAAGTTTCTGGCCAATACAGAATTTGGGGTGACGAAATATTACGTCTTATTTCTCCTGATTTTGAGAAAGGATTTTATAAAATGTATAAAAAAGTAAAAGACAAAACAATAGATACTATTACAAAATGGTAATTTTTAATATGAATGAACACGTATATCATATTCATAATCTTATAACCGTGCGCGTTAACGAAAAAGTGCGTCCGTGGGTCTTAAAATCAATCAATAGGCAATTAGGGTCTTTTAAAAGCGACAACAAAAACCATTCTAACCCCTTAATGATATTGGTTAATCCTTTTGATATGTTTTCTTTTACTCAAGACAGAGAGATATTCCAAAATTCAGAGGGCGGTAAAGATTCGTGGTACGCGAACCGCGAATCTCGCCTGGCAATAGAAAAAATACCAACAGGATACGCCGTATACACCGATGCAATGTTTTCTTTTACCGGACTTATTCAACAGCTTTTTATTAGCAAAGGCATTTCATTTGCGCATGCGGCTGCTTTGCAAAATCCCTCAGGAGGCGTCACTATTTTGGCAGGCTCTGGAGGAGTTGGTAAAACAGCGCTCTCTGGTTTCCTCGTAAAAGAAAAAGGTTATAAACTGCTGGGCGACGATATGATAGCGCTCACGGAATTAGGCATGTGTTTGGCGTTTCATAAAGCATTCGTGCTTAAGGAATATCACCGTTCGGTTTACCCCGAGTTATTTGCTACTCGCAAACACATGAGTCTGCAAAAACGCGCCACTCGTTTTATTATATGGCATCTCTACGCTAACGTTCCATTTAGAGGGATTATTGATAAATTTCTCAAAAGCCAAGGAGTTTACAACAGGATTGCCTTTATTCCTTTTATTCGCAAAGACTCTGTAGATGTTGTGCCAGCTGAACAAATATTCCCAGCTGAGTGTTTGGCAACACAAGGGCCTGTTGTAAAAACAATATTGCTTCTTAGGTGCTCTGTTCCTGATTTTTTAATAGAAGAACAAAACGGGACATGGATGGCGCGCCGCATGTTTGCCATTCTCTACCAAGAGCTTGAAAACGACTTAAAGCGGCTTCTGGAAATGGGGTCTTTAGGTTTAGAAGACCTTGGAGTTAATTTTTGGCGCGCCCGCACTATTTTAGAGAAAGCAGTATCTCGCACACCTTGCCGCGTTTTGCGCATTCCAGAAAAAGCAACTCCCGAAGAGTTAGCTCGCGCTTTTGAGCAACTGGGCTGCATAAATTAAATCTTATGGAACAAGAATTAAAAAATATCGCTACGCTAAATAATAAAAAAATATTGATAACAGGGGGAGCTGGCTCTGTTGGAAGCGCCTTAATAAAAGAAATATTAAAGCATGAGGTTAATGTTATCCGCATTTTTGATATATCAGAAAACGAGGTATACAAATTAAAAAATAATTTTGTCGGGGAAGAAAGGCTGCGCTATTTAATAGGAGACGTAAGAGATTTAAACAGGCTTAAAATGGCAATGGAAGGAATTGACATTGTAATTCATTTAGCCGCAATAAAGCATGTATATGCTGGCGAATATAATCCCTTTGAGGCAGTTAAAACAAACATAGAAGGTTTGCAAAATGTTATAGACTGCGCCAGAAACGAAAATGTTGAAAAAGTTATTTTTACAAGCACAGACAAGGCCGCCCAGCCTCAAAGCGTAATGGGCATGACAAAACTTTTGGGTGAAAAGCTTATTTCAGCGGCTAACTATTATAAAGGAGACAGAAAAACTGTATTTGCTTCTGTAAGGTTTGGAAATGTAATAGGCGCTAACGGCTCTGTTATTCCTCTTTTTAAAAAACAAATTGCAAACAGCGAGCCAATTAGAATTACCGATATGGGAATGACCCGCTTTATAATCACAATGCAGGAAGCCGTAGACTTAATATTTAATGCCCTGAAATCTGCCAAAGGAGGAGAAACTTTTGTTTGGAAAATGAAAACATTGAGGATAATTGATTTGGCAAACGCTATGATAAACAGATATGCTGGTGGCAGAGAGGTAAAAATGATTATAACAGGAAAAGCAGAGGGTGAAAAACTGCACGAGGAAATAATGTCGGCAGAAGAGCTTTCGCGCTCAATAGAAACAGAAAATTTATACATTATTTTTCCAATGGTTGATTATTTTAATGTAAAAAATAAATATCAAAATGAAACAGCAATTAAAAATCCGGTTATAACTTCAAATATGGGGCAATTTATGCCACAAGATGAAATAAACATATTATTAAAAACAGAAATAGACTTATGCTAAAAGTTTTGTTAATTGATCCGCCTTTTCCAGAAAGGCCATGGGATATAAACTGGCTAACGCAGTTTCCTCCAAAGGGCTTAATGTATATAGCGGCTTATTTGCGCAAGGCAGAGGTAAGCGTAGAAGTTTTAGATACAAAACAATTGCAGTTTGAAAGACCTTCGCTTTTATCGCGCTCAATAAGTGAAATACAGGAATACGTAAAATATTACGTGAAAGAAAAGAATCCTGAAATAATAGGAATAACATCAACAACAATATCGTATATTCCTGCAACAAAAATAGCAAAAGCCGCTAAAGAAGCAGTCCCTGCAGCAAAAGTTGTTATAGGGGGTGTGCATGTTACATTTATGGCGTACGAAACTTTAACAGAATGCCCATGGATAGATATTGTTGTAAGGGGAGAGGGAGAAAGGCCTTTATTAGAGCTTTCGCAAGGCAAGCCGCTTTCGCAAATACAAGGCATTAGCTACAGGGAAAACGGAGAAATTATTGATAATCCGTTTGGACCGTTGCTGGCTCCTGAGGAAATTCCAGTGCCTGCATACGATATGTTAGATATGAAAAAATATGCTTATGTTGTTTTAATGTGCACCAGGGGCTGCCCCCATAACTGCACTTTCTGCGAACTGCCATTAGTGCACGGAAGAGGAATCAGGTGCCGCCCGGCAGATAAAATAGAACAGGAGCTTGAGCTGGCTCTTTCTTTGAATCCAAAACTTGAAATAAGGTATGAAGACGAGTTTATGGGCTTGTTTCCAGAACGCACAAAGCAGGTTTTAAAATTGATAAAAAGCAAAAATGTGGGCCAATTTCGCGCAGCCACAAGGCCAGACGGCATTACAGATGAAATACTTGTTAAATTAAAAGAAGCAGGGTGCACTAACCTTTATATAGGCATGGAATCTGGTTCTGACGAAGTGCTCAAATTTAACAAGCGCGCAGTCACTGTTTCTAAAATTTTAGAAATTGCCGATATGTTTTTAAAAAACGAAATGCTTTTTCATGCAGGTTTTATTTTAGGGTTGCCAGGAGAAACAAAACAAACTCTTGAACAAACTCTTGATATTGCCTTGAAATGCTGCGACGCAACATTTACAACAGTAAGGAAGAATTTTAAAGAGCTTCTCTTAATGATGCCGTTTAAATTAATTGTAGAAAATTCAAGGGCAGAATTTAATTTGCTGGCGCCAAACCCAGGGACAGAAATATTCCAAAATCCTGAAAAATTCAGATATAAAATATTTCATAAAAATTGGGAGCTTTATGATTGCAATACAAGCGTGGGCGAACCATACGATGTTTCAGCTCTAGAAATTGAAGAGTTTAAAAAGAAAGCCTTTAAAGCTGTTCAAGATAAAATGAAAAGCTATGACCTGCCCGTAAACTGGTGGGATTATGGCTACAAAGGTTAATATGGATACAGTTAAAAAAATTTTTATAACAGGGGGAGCCGGTTTTATGGGCCGATGGACAGTAAAAAATCTTATTGAGAAAGGCCACAAGGTTTGGGTTTTAGATAATCTTTCAAACGGATTTGAGAAAAATATTGAAGAATTTAAAGATAAATTGCAGGATTTTATAGTGGGCGATGTAAAAGATGAAAAATTGCTTTCAAAACTTTTTGAAAATAATTTTGATATATGCATTCATTTTGCAGCTGCAATAGATGTGCAGAACAGCATTGACGAGCCAGAAAGAAATTTCAACGATAATTGCGTAGGCGCTTTCAATGTTTTAGAAGAATGCAGAAAACATAATACAAAAATTGTTTTTATAAGTTCTGCCTTGGTTTATAAAGCAGCTGATTTTGGAAAAAAAATAACAGAAGAGCATCCTGTTAATCCTTCGTGCCCTTATGCGGCAAACAAAATAAACGGCGAAAATCTTGTAATGTCTTATTTTAAAACATATAATTTACCGGCTGTAATTTTAAGGCCGTTCAGCATTTACGGTCCATATCAAAGATGCGATTCAGAGGGCGGAGTGATGAGTATTTTTATAAATAAAATGCTTAAAAACGAGCCTTTGGAAGTTTTTGGAAATGGCGAGCAGGGAAGAGATTTCTTTTATATAGAAGACTGCGCCGAATTCGTGGCAAGAGCGGCTCTTTCTGACAAAGCAATAGGGCATGTTTTTAACGCAGGATACGGCGAAGAGGTGAAAATAAAAGACCTGGCAGAAAAAATAGCTTTCAATAAAGTGGAAGTAAAATTTATTTTACATCACCATCCACATGCTGAAGTAATGAATATGCGCGCAGATTCAACAAAAGCAGAAAATATTTTAAATTGGAAGCCAACAGTAAATTTAGAGCAAGGAATAATAAAAACAACAAGATGGTTGCAAAATAATCATCGATATAATGGCTAAAAAATCAATAATACCATACGGCCATCAGTCAATTGATGAAAAAGACATTAAAGAGGTGGTAAAAGCTTTGAAATCTGACTGGATGACTCAAGGCCCAAAAGTTGCAGAATTTGAAAAAGCGGTTGCCAAATATTGCGGGGCAAAATATGGCATAGCGGTTTCATCTGGAACAGCTGCTTTACATTTAGCATATCAAGTAGCTGAAATAAAAAATGGAGATGAAGTAATAACCACCCCTTTAACTTTTGCAGCTACTTCCAATATGGCTGTTTTGTGCGGGGCAAAACCTGTTTTTGTTGATATTGAGAGCGACACCTTAAATATTAATCCTGATTTTATAGAAGAGTTGATAAATAGCAGGACGAAAGCAATTGTTACAGTTGATTTTGCGGGGAGCCCGTGCGATTACGATAAAATTTTAAAAATTGCAAAAGCCCATAATCTTTTAGTAATTGAAGACGCCTGCCATGCCTTAGGGGCTGAATATAAAGGCAAAAAAATCGGCAGTTTCGCTGATATGACAATTTTGAGTTTTCATCCTGTAAAGCATATAACAACAGGAGAAGGCGGAATGATATTAACAAATAATAAAAATTTTTATGAAAAATTAAAAACATTAAGGCATCACGGAATAATAAAAAAACCAGAAAATGGCAAATGGTATTATGAAATAGAAAGTCCGGGCTATAATTACCGCATTACTGATTTTCAGTGCGCTTTAGGAATAAGCCAATTAAAAAAAATAGGAAAGTTTATTAAAAAAAGAAGAGAAATTGTTAGGGCGTACAATAAAGCTTTTTTGGGCATGAAAGAAATTATATTGCCAGCTGAAAAAGAATATGCTAAATCAGCATGGCACATATATCCTGTTCAAATTCAAGGGCGCGACAGAAGAAAGGTGTTTGATGTCTTGCAGTCAAATGGAATAGGGGCGCAGGTTCATTATATGCCTTTGCATTTGCACCCTTTTTACAGAAATAATTTTGGATATAAAAAAGGCGATTTTCCAAAAGCAGAAAACTATTATGAAAAAGCAATTACCCTTCCTCTTTTTCCAGCAATGTCTTTAAAAGAAGTTAACAGGGTTATTAATGGATTAAAACATGCAGTTTAAAATAGGAATTGATTTAATTGAGGTTAAAAGGTTTGAAAATATTGCTGAAAAAACCAGATTTTTAGTAAATAATTTTACCAAAAAAGAACTGAAAGACTGCAAAAAAAGGCAGATTGAAAGCTTGGCAGGCAAGTTTGCAGCCAAAGAAGCGGTAAGAAAAACTATAAAGGAAAATGTTAAATTTAATGCAATTGAAATAATAAACAATAAAGATGGCTCTCCCTGCGTTAATTTTTTAGATAAAAAAATTAAAGAAAAATACGAGTCAGAAATTAGCATCACCCACACTAAATTTATGGCCCAGGCAGTGTGTATTACTTTTAAAAAGTAAAAAGCAAACAAAAAATGGACACTAAAAAATGCATAGTATTAGATCTTGATAACACTATTTGGGGTGGTATTGTCGGCGAGGATGGCTATGAGGGCATTAAACTTTCTTTGAGTGGAACTGGGGCGGGTTTTATTGCTTTTCAACAGGCTCTTTTGGATTTATATAATAAAGGAGTGATTTTGGCTATTTGCAGTAAAAATAATTATGAAGATGCCATTAAAGTCATAAAGAATCACCCAAATATGATTTTAAAAGAAAATAATTTTGCCGCCATGCAGATTAACTGGAATGATAAAGTAAGCAATTTAAAAGAATTGGCAAAAGAAATAAATGTAGGGCTGGATTCAATGGTGTTTTTGGACGATGACCCGACAAACAGAGCGCAAGTTAGGGCGTTGTTGCCTCAGGTTGAAACTCCAGAAATGCCTTCTGACTCCTCAGATTACGCAAAATTTTTAATCAGACTTCCTTATTTTGCCCTTACTACCCTGACAGATGAAGATAAAATGAGAGGTAATCTTTATGTAACTGAAAGATTGCGCCGCGAATCTGAAAAATCTTTTAATAATCAGGAAGATTTTCTAAAAAGTTTGGGTCTGGAATTGCAAATATTTATAGATGACTCTTCTCAATTGGCGCGCTTGTCTCAACTTACTGGCAAGACTAATCAATTCAATTTTAACAAACGTGACTTATCGGAAAAAGATATTATGGATCTTGTAAACAACTCAAAATATCAGGTATTTTATGGCGGGCTGGCAGACCGTTTTGGCGATTACGGAATAATTGGTTTTGCTATTACTGCCAAAAGAAATTCAGATTTGTGGCATATAGATCAATTTTTGATGAGTTGCAGGGCTATTGGACGAGGCGTTGAGGAAGCATTTCTGGCAGCTATGGCAAAAATTGCAAAAGATAGTCAGGTTAAAAAGTTATCAATAGCATTTAGCCCAACTGAAAAAAACAAACCGGCAAAATATTTTTTAGAAAAGTATTTTAAAGAAAACCCAATCCCAATTGACGATGTAATTAATTCGCCAAATTGGATAGTTACAAAATTTTTATCAAATAAAGATGGAAAAATTCAATAAAATAATCGTTGATATTTTTAAATTAGCGCCAAATAGGATTAAAGATTCCCTTAGATTAGAAGAAATTCCAGATTTCGATTCTATGAATTTTTTATTATTTATTGCTGAAATAGAAAATCAGTTTGAAGTGTCTTTTAATATGGATGAAGTGCTAAAAGCCAAATCTTTGCTCGACCTTAAAAATATGCTTCGGGAAAGGGGTATAAAATTGTGAAAATGAAAAAACAAAAAATTATATTTAAATGCGAAGGCAAAGGATTCGTTTTTAAAGATGTTGCCAATGCTCTAAAAAAAGCTGGAATAAAAAACGGCGACACTTTAATGGTCCACGCTGATTTAGCGCGCTTTGGAAAGTTGGGCGAAATTACCGATAAAAAAGAATTCGCTAATATTTTTATAGATGCGTTTTTGAAAGTTATTGGCAAAAACGGCACTTTAATTGTTCCCACTTTCACTTATTCTTTTTGCAACAATGAAGTGTATGACAAAGAAAACACGCCGTCTAAAGCCGGCTTATTTACAGAAGAACTGCGCATAAGAAAAGGCGCTTTTAGAAGCCTGCACCCTATATTTTCAGTTGCTGCTGTTTCGAAAAGGGCTAAAGAATTAACCAGCAACCTTAGTAAAAACAGTTTTGGCAAAGGTTCAATATATGACAGGCTTTCTAAAATAAAAAATAGCAAGTATGTAATATTCGGAGTTGATTATTTTTCTTGCACTCAAATCCATTATATTGAAGAAAAACTTAAAGTTCCTTATAGGTATGTTAAAAAATTTAAAGGAAAAATTAAAGATAACAACAAAATATATGACGACGAATATGAATATTATGTCAGGCGTTTAGACCAAGACTCAACACCTTCGTTTGATAAAATTGAAAACTATCTTTTCAAAAAAGAACTATTAAAAAAAATTCAGCTTGGAAATGCGTTTGTAAGCGTTACTAATATCGGCGATATATGTCGTGAGGCTGAAAAAATGTTTAAAAAAGATCAGGAGTGTTTTTTAGAAAAATCAAATATGCTTGAATTTGAAAAAATGCCATTTTATATCGGCATGCTTGATTCTCCAAACAATAAAAATTTGCCCTTAACCCTTCCTTTTGCTTTAGAGTTTAATAAGAAACTCGGGCTTATTATTCAAAAACATTCAAAAGAAAGCGAAAAAATACTTAAAACAGCTTATAAAAGAGGCAGTTCAGCGTCTACTCCTTTGGGACAAGGAAGTTTTGGAATTTCAAGGGCAGACGACGCATTAAAACATATTATAAAATTATGCGGAAAAAACATTAAAAATTGCAGTTTTTTAGAGGCTGGCTGCGGATACGGATATTTGCTTTACCAGCTTAAAAATTTAGGAGCAAAAAATGTGGTTGGGTGCGATCCAGGAACAGATGCCATAGAGGGAAGTAAGAAATTTGGAATAAAAATAATTAATAATTTTTACAAGCCTGAATTATTTAAAGAAAAATTTGATATTATATTCAGTTTTGGGCTTTTAGAGCACGTTAAAAATCCATTAGAAATTTTAGAATCGTTTAAAAAAAATATTAAAGAAAACGGAAAAATTTTTGCAGCAGTTCCCAACTGCGAAAATAAATTAAGACTTGGTGATATAAGCATATTGGGCCCCGAACATTGGAGTTTTTTTACCAAAGAAACCTTAAAGAATGTTTTTATTAAAAGCGGGCTATCTAATGTTAAAGTTGTTGTTGGGGCAAAAAATGCAATGATATATGCTTTTGGAGAAGTTTTATCAAAAAAAACAGGAAGCGATGAAATATCAGACGAGAGCGCAGTTGTAAGTCTTTTTTATAATTTTTCTGAAAAAGTTAAAAATATTTTTCCTTTGCTGCAAAAACGGATAGATAATTTAGAAAAACAAAATAAAACACTGGGGCTTTATGGGGGAGGACTGCAGGTAATTAGCCTTTTAAATCATAAATTATCTCCCAGATTTTTTAACGGAGATATTGCTACTTATGGAAAATATTTTCCCGGATATTCAAACCCGATAGAAAATCCGGCAAATTTAATAAAAAATAAAGTTGACGAGCTTTGGGTAATGGCAACAGATTATGATAAAGAAATAACTGATTATTTAAAAAAAGAAATTAAAATTCCAAAAAGCACCGAGATTTTTTCATTTAAAAAATATTTAGAAAATTATGATAAAATTGATTAACAATTTGTGGTTAAAACGAAGAGATATAATTTCTGACGGATTCAGCGAATCTTTGGAATATATTTCAAAGATAATTCCTTTAAAAATACATAAAATTCCCACAGGAACAAAATGCTGGACATGGGTTGTCCCTGAAAAATGGTCAGTAAATGATGCATATATAGAAGATATGTCTGGAAAAAGAATGCTTGATTTAAAAAACCACCCTTTGCATATTGTTTCTTATTCTTTGCCAATTAATAAAACTGTAAGCAGAAAAGAGCTTTTAAAGCATTTGCATACAAGCAAAGAAAGGCCCAATGCCATTCCTTTTGAATTTAAATATTACCAAAGAGACTGGGGATTTTGCATTCAAAACAACAGGCTTAAAGAATTTAACAAAGAAAAATATAAGGTTTTTATTGATTCTAAATTTGAAAAAGGAAATTTAGAGGTTGGAGAGTGCACGATAAAAGGCAAAACCGATAAAACAATTGTTTTGGCTGCCCATCTTTGCCACCCTGCTCAAGCGAACGATGACTTAACTGGAGTTGCAGTATTAACTGGCGTTGCTAAAGAAATATTTAAGAAAAAAAACTATTATACTTATAAATTTTTATTTGTTTCTGAAACTATTGGCTCAATAGCTTATCTAAGCCAAAATGAAGATTTAATTCCTAAAATTGAATACGGGGTTTTTCTTGAAATGCTGGGTAATAACAACGTTCATGCTTTGCAGTTATCAAGACAGGGAGATACAAAGATAGACAGAGTTGCAAGGCATGTAATGAAAAGAAAATTTAAAAAATTTAAAGAGGGACAGTTTAGAACAATTGTGGCAAACGATGAAATGGTGTTTAATGGGCCAGGCGTGAATATTCCGATGATTTCAATCAGCAGATACCCTTATCCAGAATATCATACATCAGATGACAACCTTAGCATTATATCAGAAAAAAGGTTGGAAGAATCCAAGGATTTAGTTTTAGAAATATTAGATATTATTGATAAAGATTTTACGCCAAAAAGAAATTTTAAGGGCCCTATATTTTTATCCGGTTACGGCTTATGGGTTGATTGGAGAAAAAATTTGGAATTAAACCAAAATATGGAAAAAATAATGTTATCACTTGAGGGCGACAAAACCATTTTTGACATTGCAGAAAAATTAGATATGGATTTTATTGACGTTTTAAGTTTTGTAAATAAATTAAAAAAAGTAAATCTTATTAAGACAAAATGAGCAAAGGAAATAATTTTAAAATTGGAAACAGGGAAATAGGACAGGGGCATCCGGTTTTTATTATTGCTGAAGCCGGGTCTAATCACGATGGCAGTTTTGAGCAGGCAAAAAAATTAATAGATATTGCGGCAGAAGCAAAAGCAGATGCAGTAAAATTTCAGCTTTTTAAAGCTTCAAAAGTTTATACCCCAAATTGCGGAAAAATTCCGACTCTTAGAGGAAAGCTTGATTTGTATAAATTTTTTGAGCAGTCTGAAATGCCTTTTAAATGGATTCCTTTACTTAAAAAATATGCTGAAAAAAAAGGATTAATTTTTATTGTCAGTCCGTTTGACGAGGAAACAGCAGATGAATTAGAAAAAAATAATATAAAGGCCTACAAAATTGCTTCTCCTGAATTAAATCACTTGCCCTTATTGTCGTATATAGCTAAAAAACAAAAGCCGATGATTATTTCTTCAGGGTTAAGCACATTGTCAGATATTGAGGAGGCTATTGAAGCCATATATGAAGAAAATAATCGAAAAATTATTCTTTTACACTGCGTCAGCAGTTATCCTGCTCCGCCCGAAGAATATAATTTAAAACTAATAGAAACCTTGCAAAATAATTTTCAGGTTCCAGTCGGCATTTCTGACCATTCTTTAGACCCTGTTATTATTCCAGAACTGGCTGCAATTTTAGGAGCTGCTATTATTGAAAAACATTTTACTTTAGATAAAAAGTTATCGGGAGCAGATCATGCTTTCGCTTTAAATCCAGATGAATTAGTTTTAATGGTTAAAAAAATAAGAGAAGTTGAAAAATGGAGTAAAGAAAAGCGAGATAAATTTTTAAACAGCAAGCCTTTTTATAAAAATATTTTAGGCAACGGCCAAAAAATTATTGCTCCTTCAGAAAAAGAAATTTACCCCGGAGATAAAAGAAGCATTTTTATAATTAAAGATATAAAAAAGGGAGACAGATTGAACAAAAAAAATACAGCGGTTTTAAGAGCTGAAAGATATTTAAATCCCGGAATTCACCCAAGATATTTTAATTTAATTTTAGGAAAAAAGGCCGTAAAGCCGATTAAAAAGTATAATGGCCTTCAATGGACGCATTTATTAAACTCATGAAAAAAACAATAATAATTCCTTTAAATAGGCCTACTTTGACTAAAAAAGATGAAAATAGCTTAAAAAAGCTGCCGATTTTTAATCTTTTTTCGGGGAATATCACAGAAAAATTTGAAAATGAATTTGCAAAATATGTTGGAAGGAAATATGCGATAGCTGTTAATTCTGGAACATCTGCTTTACATTTAGCTTTACTGGCATTAGATATTAAAGAAAAAGATGAAGTTATCTGCTCATCATACACCTGTGTTGCCTTGCTAAACGCTATTTCTTATGTAAAAGCAGAAGCAAAACTGGTTGATTGTAATTTTAATGTTGAAAAGGGCGATTTTAATATTTCTTTATTTGATTTAAAAAATAAAATCAGCTCAAAAACAAAAGCAATAATTGTTCCTCATATGTTTGGTTTTCCGGCGGAAATTGAAAAAATTATTAAACTTGGAATTCCTGTAATAGAAGATGCAACTCAATCTTTAGGAGGAGAGTATCTCGGCAAAAAATTGGGTAGTTATGGAGCAATATCAATTTTTTCTGTGCATTTTTCAAAAATGATTACTACAGGAAACGGCGGAGTATTTGCAACAGATTCTGAAAATTTATATAGAAAAGCAAAATTTTTCGGCGATTATGAAAATACAATAGTACAACAGCGCCTTAAAAAACCTGAAAGCTATAATGTGCAATATAATTATAAAGTTAGCGATTTAAACGCCTATTTAGGAATTAGCCAGCTTAACCAATTAAATCAGTTTGTTAATAAAAGAAAAAGCATAGCTAAAGTTTATAGCCGCTTGTTAAAAGGTATAGCACAACTTCCTGATTTATCAAAAGAAAATATTTTTTGGCGCTATGTAATTGAAATTGAAAAAAATCCAATAGAGGTTATTAAAGAAGCGGCAAAAAACGGCATAGAAATAGGCAGAGGAGTATATCCTCCGCTTCACCAATATTTAAAAATGGACGATAAATTATTTCCAAATACTAAAAAAGCGATTTCTTCACTAATAGCTCTTCCTATATATCCTTCATTAACTGATAAAGAAATAAATTATTTAATTAAAGTATTAAAAAATATTTTATGAGCATAGGAATTATCATACAAGCAAGAATGGAATCAAAAAGATTGCCGGGAAAAATGAACAAAAAAATATTGGGCAAACATTTGCTGGAAATGGTTATTTTAAGGGCAAAAAAAGCTAAGTTGGTAAAAAAGATAGTAGTGGCAATTCCAGACACTAAAAAAAGTTCACTTTTATTGTCGGTTATTAAAAATAATAAAGTTAATTTTTATCAAGGAAGCTTAGATAACGTTCTTTTAAGATTTTTAGAGGCCGCAGAAAAATTTAAAATTGACCCGGTTATTAGGATTACCGGAGACTGCCCTCTTATTGACCCTTATTTGATTGATGAAAGCATCAAAAAATATCTTAAATTTGAAAAAAAACCGGATTATTTTTTCGTTGAAGGGTACCCTAGGGGATTAGGAGATATTGAGATAATCTCTAAAAAATCTCTTGAAAAGAGCGCAAAACTGGCTAAAAACCCAAAAGATAAAGAACATGTAATGACTTTTATTGCGAACAACCCTAGTTTATTTGAAATAAAAATTGAAAAAGCTCCGAGCGAATTTTTTCGTCCAGACTTAAGGGTTTGTGTAGACGAAGCGTTTGATCTTGTTTTAGTAAAAAAAATATTTAATCATTTCAAGCCGAGAATAGATATGTCTGTTCAAGAAATAATTGAATATCTTGATAAAAGGCCAAAATTAATAAGCATAAATAAAAATGTCAAACAAAGAATATAATATAAAATGCGGTTTAAAAATTTGGTCTTCTAATAAAGATTTGTTTTCACAAGCCGTTGAATTGTTTCAGACTGGAAAAATTGATTTTATAGAACTGTATATTGTCCCAGATTCTTTGGCAGGCAACTCTATTTTAAAAGACTTTAAAAAAATACCAATAACAATTCATGCTACGCATATGGAACATGGTTTTGATGTATTTTTACTTGACGATAAAAAAATAAAATTTTTCAAAAACCAAATTATAAAAATAGCTGACCTTTTGAATAGCAAGTTTATAGTAATGCATGCAGATGAGGGAGATTCAAATGAAGATTTCAAAAGAAATATTGAAAAAATAAAAGACAGCAGAATGTTAATTGAAAATCTGCCCAAAGTCAATTTAGAGAGTAAAACGTGTTATGCTTCAACTTACAAGCAGTTAAAGTTTATAAAAGATTGCGGATTTAAATTTTGTTTTGACTTTTCTCATGCAATAAAAAGCGCCATCAGCCAAAAAATAAATTATAAAGAATTTGTTGAAAAGCTAATTGAAGAATTGAATCCTAATTATTTTCATATATGCAACGGAAGATTAAATAACGACAAAGATGAGCATTTAGATTTGTTTGATGGCGAGTTTGATATTAAATGGATTAAAAATATATTGGTTAAATTATCTGAAAAAAAAGATATATATTTGGCATTTGAAACGCCAAAAGGAAAAAATGGGCTTGAAAACGATATTAAAAATATAGATTATTTTTTAAATATATGAAAGGAGTAATATTGCAGCCAACTTATTTGCCATGGTCGGGATATTTTGAACTCATTAATTCTTCTGATATATATGTTGTTTTTGATCATGTCCAGTTTGAAAGGAAATCTTGGCAACAGAAAAATAGGATTAAAACAGCCAATGGACCCATATTTTTACATGTGCCTGTGCAAAAAATGCCGTTAAAAACACCGATTTGCAAGATAAAAATATCTTACGAGGCAGGAAATTTTTTAGAAAAACATTTTAAATCCATAGAGCAAGCATACAAAAGAGCACCGTATTTTGAAAAATATAGAAGAGACTTTGAAAATATTTATTCTAAAAAACATCTTTTATTAAGAGATCTAAATGTTGAGATAATAAAATTTATTTGCGATATTTTAGGCATAAAGAAAAATATTGTTTTTTCATCAGAACTGAACCTTAATGACGAAGGAATGGCAAAAACAGAAAAAATAGTAAATATATGCATGAAATTAGGAATAACTGAATTTTATGAGCCTAGAGGCGGTAAAACATTATTTGACGAATCTTTATTTGAAAAAGAGAGAATTTCAATAGATTTTCAGAATTTTACGCATCCTGAATATCCTCAGCTTTGGGGAGAATTTATTCCTTATATTTCAGTGGTTGATTTAATTTTTAATCAAGGAGATAAATCTTTAGATATTATTAAAAGCGGAACAAAAAAATAAAAATATGGAAAAACTTGCTTTATTCGGCGGCAAGCCAATTTCAAAAAAAATATGGCTCCCTTATAACTCTATTGGCAGAGAAGAGCAGTTGGCTGCGCAGAAAGTAATGAAAGAAAAAAATCTTTCTGGATTTGTGGGAAGAGCTGGCAAATATTTTTTGGGAGGCAAATATGTAAAAGAGCTGGAATTAAGGTTTTGCAAGTATTTTAGGATAAAATACGCAGTCAGCTTTAATTCTGCTTCTACTGCCCTACAGGCAGCTGTGGGGGCTTTGGGAATAGGCCCAGGAGACGAAGTTATTACTTCGCCCTACACAATGTGCGCAACGGCTTCAGCTATTTTATATAATAATGCTTTGCCGGTTTTTGCCGATATTGAGGAAAAAAGCTATTGCCTTGATATAAAGAGCGTTGAGAAAAACATTACAAAAAAGACAAAAGCAATTTTGGTTGTTAATATACTGGGAAGCTCGGCAGATTATGATCCCATATTAAAAATTGCAAAAAAACATAATTTAAAAATTATTGAAGATAATTCACAATCCCCGGGAGCCACTTATAAGGGAAAATTTGCAGGAACAATAGGAGATATTGGCATTTTTAGTTTTAATGTTCATAAAGTGATACAGTGCGGGGAGGGCGGAATGCTGGTTACAAATAATAAAGATTATGCATTTAAAGCCCAGCTTATCAGAAATCATGGAGAGGCAGTAATCAACGACTTATCAAAGAAAAATAAATTTTTTTTTGAGCCGGTTTTGGGAAACAATTTACGCATGACAGAAATTCAGGCGGCAATTGCTATAGAACAAGTTAAAAAATTAGACAGGTTAAACAAGCCTCGGATAATTCTTGCTGATTATCTTTCAAAACAACTTTTACAGTTTGATTGGTTGATTCCCCCTTCGGTTTTCAAAAATAGCAAGCATGTTTATTACGGGTATGGTTTTAGATTTTTAGAAGAAAAAATTGGCATTACAGGGTTAACTTTTATGAAAGCAATGCAAGCTGAGGGGTTTGATATGGTGCTCGCCTGTGAAGACCCAGTCCACTTAATGCCAATTTATCAAAAGCAGCAAATGTATCCAAATTCTAAATTCCCTTTTATTTCAAATGAATATCCGCACAACATCAGCTATAAAAAAGGAATTTGTCCTGTTGCAGAAAGGATGTCTGAAGGAGAGCTTTTAGAATCGGCAATTTGCCAACCTCCTCAAACAAAAAAAGACATTGATTTATTTATTAAAGCTATAAAAAAAATTGGGCAAAATATTGAAGAGTTAAGGGAATATGAAAATAAAAAAGCATAAAATTATTTTTACCGCCCAGGATCCGGGTGGCTTTAATGCAATTGCCCCGGTTATTAAAAGTTTTGAAAAAGACGCCAGGTTTGACGTATCTGTGATTTTAGCTAAACATGCCTGTATTTATGCAGAAAAACAAAATATAAAATATTTAAACGCCGATAAAACATCTTTTGATATTTCTGGGGCCGATTTAATATTTACAGGCACCAGTTTTGGAGATTCTATTGAAAAAAAGATAATTTTTGAGGCAAAAGAAAAAGGAATTCCGACAATAAGCATAGTTGATTTTTGGACTGATTACACGCCTTCTTTTAGCGACCCTGAAAAAAGAAATTTTAAATATCTGCCAGATTATATTTTAGCCGTAGATGAAATAATGAAAAAAGAAATGGAGGCAGAAGGTTTTCCTAAAAATAAAATTTTTATTACAGGAAACCCGTCTTTTGATTCTTTTGATACAAAATTAAACAAAAAAGCAGACAAAAATTTAATAACATTTTTTTGCCAGCCAATGTCTGAGTTATATAAAAAAGACTCCAAAGATTATAAAAACGCCACTAAATTCAGCGAAGTTAAGGTTTTTTACGACATTGTGGAGGCTATTGAAAAAATAGATTTAAATAAAAAAATTATAATTGATTTTCACCCTAGGGCTAAAAAATTAAACAAATTTGACAAAATAATCAAAAAATCAAAATTAAAAATAGAAAAAAATATAAAACCATATGGTGAAAATTCAGTTAAAAATCCAGAAATAATCATTGGAATGAGCACAGTGGTGCTTTTTGAAGCCGCTTTAGCTGGTAAAAAGGTATTGAGTTATCAACCCGGCTTAAAGAAAAAAATTGATTACTTGGCAAGCAATAGGCTAGGTTTATCTTTGCCAGTTTACAAAAAAGAAGATCTTTATCTGGCTTTAAAAAGATTAATTTTTCAGAAATCGAAAGCTAAAAATTTAAAATTAATTAAAAAATATACTCAGAATAATTCTACTCAAAAAGTAATAAATTTTATAAACGATATTCTTAAAAAAAATCAAAAAAAGAAATTGAAAATTGTCGCTTGTATTCAGGCAAGGATTGGATCTAAACGCCTTAAAGGAAAGGCGTTGTTAAAAATTGCGGGTAAAAGTTTGATTGAAAGTATGTTTTGCAGGCTAAAAGCTGCCAAAGAAATTGATGACATAATTTTATCAACGGCAGACAATAAAGAAAATGATATTTTGGCAAAACACGCTGAAAAAATAGGCTTGAAATATTATAGAGGCTCTGAAAAAGATTTAATTTCAAGGCATTATGGTGCCATAAAAAAACTTAATGCAGACGCAATGGTTTTGGTAACCGGCGATTGTCCCTTAGTTGACCCAAAAATAGTAGATAATATGGTAGCTGTTTATAGAAATAATCCTAAAAAGTTTGATTTTTTAACAAACACTTTTCCGCCAACTTTTCCTCACGGTTTGGATATGGACATAATACCAGCGTCAACCTTTGAAAAAATAGATAAAGAAGTTAAATTTATTTATGACCGTGAGTGCTTTGCTGCTTATATTATGAAAAACCCTAGAAAGTTTAAAATATTCAATATGAGAAAACTGGTTAATCTTTCTTCAATACGCTTGACCCTAGATTACAAAGAAGACCTTATTTTAATAAGAAAAATTTTTGAAGCGCTGGGCAATAAAAAAAGAGTTTTTGATGAAAAAGATATTTTAAATTTTCTTAGAAAAAATCCTGAAATTTTAAAAATAAATAAAAATAGAATTAATACTGTTCTTTCAAAGAACATACGACTATGAAATATTTTTTAAAATCAGAAAGAATAATTTTACAGCCAATTGAGCTGAAAGAAATTTCAGAACTTTCGCGCGTTATTTCAGGGTGGATAAATAATGGGCAGGTTACATATTATATGTTTACGGGACAGAAGCCAAAAAATTCAAAGCAAGTTTCAGATAGTATAAAAAAAGAACTTGAGACTCATGAAAATGTAATATTTATGGCAAAAGACATTAAAACCCAAAAGCCAATAGGATATGCAGGATTATACGACATTAACCAAACTGCCAGAAAAGCCGAGTTTAGGGTTTTAATAGGCGAAAAAGATTTTTGGGGCAAAGGCTATGGCACTGAAATTACAGAATTAATTACTTATTACGGTTTTGACAGACTAAACCTTAATAGAATTTCATTGGGATATGTTGCAGATAATAAGGCAGCCGGTAAAGCTTATGAAAAAGCAGGTTATGTTTTTGAGGGAACTTTAAAGCAGGATATTTATCGCAATAGCAAATATTATGATGCTGTTTTAATGGCTGTTTTAAGAGACGATTATTATAAAAAATTATCTAAAATCCATTCAAAAAGGTTTAAAGCATGAAAAATAAATATAAAGCAGCAGTAATTGGGTGTGGCAAAGTCGGGGCAGAAGAGTGGAATTTTTCAAAAGAGTTAAGCCCAGAAACCCATGCTGCTTGCTTTAGTAAAAATTTAAAAACTGATTTAACGGCTTTAGTTGATATAAACCCTGAAAAATTAAAAGCTGCCGGGAAATATTTTCCTAGAGCCTTTTTATTTAATTCGGCAAAAGATATGTTTGAAAAAATAAGGCCAGATATTGTTTCAATTGCCGCAAACTCTGAATCCCATTTTTCTTTAGTAAAATTGGCTGCAAGCTATAAAACTCCTGCAATACTTTGCGAAAAGCCTATTGCACAAACAATAAAACAAGCAAAAGAAATGATAGAAATGTGTAAAAAAAATAAGTCGCTGTTATTTATTAATCATCAGCGCAGGTTTGACCCACTATTGCAGCAATGGCAGAAAAAAATTGAAAATGGTCTTTTGGGAAAAATTGCGCAGGTAAATTGTTATTATTATAACGGACTGCTTAACAGCGGAACTCATGTTATTGATCTTTTAAGGTTTTTTTTGGGAGATATTGATTGGGTGCAAGGCTTTAAAAATACGCATACTTCATGGAAAAAAGATGATGACAACATAGACGCTGTAATTAAATTTAAGAATGGAACACTGGCAACATTGCAAACTCTTCCTAAAAATTACGGGCTTTCAGATTTTCATTTTTACGGCGAAAAAGGATATTTTGCAATAAAAAATTTAGGTTTTGAAATTGAATATAAAAAATCAATTGAAAATAAATATTGTAAAGGTTTTTATCAGCTGTCTGAAAAATCAGAGAAAAAAGGAAAGCCAAGGAGCTTAGTCAGCTCTGTTGTCAGTCATATTGTTATTTGTCTTAATGATAAAAAAAAACCAGTTGGTACAGGAGAAGACGGATTAGCTGCGCTTAAAGTTATTTTTGTATTAAGAGAAAGCGCAAAAAAGCAAGGAAAAATCATTAAATTATGATATCATTTAAATATTATTAGTAATTTTTTTACTATGAATAATCAAATAAAAACTATAATTCTTTGCGGGGGAATGGGAACTAGGTTAAAAGAAGAAACTGAATTTAAGCCAAAACCCATGGTAGAAGTAGGCGGAAAGCCAATTTTGTGGCATATTATGAAAATTTACAATCATTATGGCTACAATAATTTTATTTTTGCGCTGGGATATAAGGGAAACTATATTAAAGATTATTTTTTAAAGCAAAAATTTTATACCTGCGATTTTTCTTTAAATTTTAAAGACGGCAAGGTTAGTAATTTTTTAGATAACGTGCAGGAAGATAATTTTGACATAACCTTTGCTGAAACTGGTTTGGAAACTCCACATGGCGAAAGGATTTTGAGAATTAAAAAACATATCCAAGATGATATTTTTATGGTTACTTATGGAGACGGCGTTGCCGACATTGCTATTAATAAACTGTTAGAATTTCATAAAAGCCACGGTAAAATAGCAACTATTACAGGAGTTCATCCTGCTGCAAGATGGGGATTAGTGAATTCAGATATAAACAGCATAGTTACTGAATTTGCCCAAAAACCAGTACTTTTTGATTATGTTAATGGCGGGTTTATGGTTTTTAACAAAGAATTTTTAAACTATTTAAAGCCAGGCGATATGATAGAAGACGCCTTATTGAGATTAATACCAGAGAAACAACTTGCTTTATATAAGCACGATGGTTACTGGTATTGCATGGACACATACAGGGATTTCGTAGTTTTAAACGAACTTTGGGAGAAAGACCCAAAATGGAAAATATGGCAAAATTAAAAACAATTTTAGTAACAGGGGGAGCTGGATTTATAGGCAGTAATTTGGTTGCTGAACTTATAAGGCAAAACAATAAAGTTGTTGTAATAGATAATTTGTCTTCTGGCAAAAAAGAAAATATAGATAAGAAAGCTAAGTTTTATAAAGCAGATGTCAGGAGCAAAAAAGTTTCAGAAATTTTTGAAAATGAAAAGCCAAATATAGTATTTCATTTGGCGGCGCAGCCTCTTGTTGAAGAGGCATATAAAAACCCCTTTGAGGCTATAGAAACAAACGTTATGGGCACTGTTAATGTTTTGGAAGCTTGCAGAAAACAGAAAAATTTAGAAACAGTTATCGTTGTTTCTTCAGATAAGGCATATGGAAAATCAAGCGAGCTTCCTTATAAAGAACATTCGCCATTAAGGGGCGACCACCCATACGATGCTTCAAAATCATCAGCTGATTTAATTGCCCAGACATATTTTAAAACATATGGCTTGCCCGTTGTCATTACAAGATTCAGCAATGTTTTTGGGCCAGGAGACTACAATTTTTCGAGATTGATTCCAGGCGCCATAGAGGCTTCCATAAAAAACAAAGAGCTTTTAATAAGAAGCAACGGAAAAATGATAAGAGAATATACGTATATTAAAGATATTGTTGCAGGATGCATAAAATTAGCCAACCACAAAAAAAGTTTTGGCGAGGCGTTTAATTTTGGAAGCAAAAATGTTTTTAATGTAATAGATGTTGTGAAAAAATCAGAACAGGCCTTAGGGATAAAAATAAATTATAAAATTTTGAATATTGCGAAAAACGAAATACCAGAACAATATCTTGATTGGTCAAAAGCAAAAACTATGTTGGGCTGGCAGCCTGAAACGAGTTTTGAACAAGGAATAAAAGAAACATATAATTGGCATAAAAATTTTTATCAGGCATGAATAAAATTTTATTTATAATTCCGCCGCATATTACATTTGATGATTTCATCAACCCCTTTTTCAATGCAAGAACGGTGCAAAAAAAGTATGGAAATTTTGGAAGCGTATCTACTGAAATGCCCTTGGGAGTATTATCTTTAAGCGCCTATGTAAAAAAAAATGCTAAAGCAGAAACTAAGTTAGTGGATTTTAATATTATTTTAAATAAACTGGCAAGCTTCGAATTCAGTTCCTTTGCAGATTTTTTTCTTAATTTTTTTTCAGGGCCAAATTTTGCAGGTTATACCCCTGATATAATAGCCATATCTGCATTATTCACGCCAGCATACCAAAGTATGCTTGATATTGCGCAGTACTGCCGTAGCGCATTTCCAAATGCTGTTATAATAGCCGGTGGCGGAATACCTACAAACATGCCAGATGAAATATTTAAAAATAGCGAATGTTTTGACGCTCTATGCTACGGCGAAGGAGAAAAGCCATTATTAGAACTTGTAAAAGCTGATGACAAAATAAAATATCTTGAGGATAACCCATCATGGATTACAAGAAAAAAAATTAAAAATGGCCAGTCTTTCAAATATGATTTTATTGAAAATCTTGATGAAATACCATTTTATGATTATGACCTTTGTGAAATAAAAGAATATGCGGTGAATCCAGGCATAACAAGTTTTGCCCATATTAATGAATCGATCAAGGAAGAGGAGAAAAAGCAAAACTTCCACATTATAACATCAAGGGGCTGCCCTTTTCGCTGCTGTTTTTGCGCATCGCATTCAGTTCACGGAAGAAAAATGCGTTATCATAGTTTAGACCGGGTGAGAGAGGATTTAAAACGGCTTCGAGACCAATATGGAGCAAAAATTATTTTTTTTCAGGACGACCAGTTTTTACTGGACAGAAAAAGGGCGCTTTTAATTATTGATATGCTAAAAGAATTGAAAATGGCGGCTGTTTTTCAGGGATTAGCCCTGTTCGCCCTTGATAAGGAGATGCTTTGCGCCCTAAAAAGCGCGGGAATAAATTCTCTTATTTTGCCGGTTGAATCTGGAAGCGAAAGGGTTTTAAAGGAAATTATGCATAAGCCTCTTAATCTTTCTATAGTAAAACGAGTAGTTGATGACTGCCGAGAATTAGGGATATATACGGACGCGAATGTATTAATAGGGCTTCCCGGAGAGACAAAAAAAGATATTGAGGACGCGAGATTATTTTTAAAAACTATTGGCGCAAACTGGTTTCATATACACTGTGCTGGCCCTCTTGCGGGAAGTGAAATGTATGAAATATGCAAAGAAAAAAATTATCTTGCGGGAGGATATGTTGGCGCGGATTTTAGGAGAGCGGTTGTCCAAACAGAAGATTTTACGTCAGATTACATACAAAAAAAAGCATATATGTTGAATTTAGAATTAAATTTTGTAGAAAATAATGATTTTCGTTTAGGCAATTACAAAACAGCATTATTGGGGTTTGAGCATGCGCTAAGCTCAAAAAACGACCACGCCATTGCATATTATTATGCCGCAAAATGCTACGAAAAACTCGGCAATTCAGAAAAAGCGCAGGAATATATGAATAAAGCAAAAACAATTACAGTAGAACAGCCTTTTTGGCGAAATTACGCAGACATGTTTAATGTTCCCATATAAACTTTACCCAATAAATAAACAAATGAGAAACGCAATTATTGAACAAGATTTAAAATTTATTATTGATTCAGATGTTCCATGGCAGGCTATGGAAGGAAAAAATATACTCATATCAGGAGCTAATGGTTTTTTGGCTAATTATCTTGTTGAAACCATTTTATTTTTAAACGAAAATAAATTTAAAAATAAAGCAAAAGTTTTTGCTTTAGATAGGAATAAAGACAGGTTTGAAAGCTATAAAAACAGAAATGATTTTATGCCTATTGTGCAGGATATTTGTCAGCCAATTGAAATAAAAGATGAGATTCATTTTATAATTCATACAGCAAGCCAGGCAAGCCCTAAATATTATGGGAAAGATCCAGTTGGAACTTTGTCTGCAAATATTTTAGGAACTAAAAACCTTTTAGATCTTGCCAGAGAAAAAAAAGTTGAAAGTTTCTTGTTTTTTTCAGCCGGGCTGGTTTACGGAGAATTTGCTGAAAAAGATGTTAAAATAAAAGAAAATACTTTTGGCTCTTTAGACCCAACAGACGTTGCTTCTTGTTATGGCGAAAGCAAAAGAATGGCTGAAACAATGTGTGCGTGCTGGCTTCATCAGTACGGAGTTCCTACAAAAATAGTCAGGCCTGCGCATACTTACGGACCCGGCGTGCGGCTTGATGACGGAAGGGTTTACGCAGATTTTGTTTCTGATATAATAAACAACAGGAATATTACCATGAAAAGCGACGGAAAAGCGGTCAGAACATTTTGCTATATTGCCGACGCAACCGTTGCTTTTTTTCTTGTTTTACTAAAAGGAGAAAATGGAAAGGCCTATAATGTTGCTGATAATAAAGGAGAAACTAGCATTTTAGATCTTGCCAATTTGCTAGCAGGATTGTTTCCTGAAAAAAACTTAAAAGTGGAAAGAAAAGAAATTTTTCAGGAAGGATATATAAAAAGCAAAATTGAGCGCCATTTTTTGGACACTTCCAGAATTATCGGACTTGGCTGGGAGCCAAAACATTCCTTAGAGCAAGGATTTGCAAGAATTATAAAAAGTTATGAAACAATCTGAAAAAAATAAAATTTTATTGCTTGGGGGAACGGGTTTTATTGGCCGCAATATTTTAGAATCTTTGGGCAAGAAATATGAATTTTTGGCTCCCTCAAAACAAGAGCTGGATTTAAGAAAAGAAGCAGAAGTTTTTAAATATTTAGAAAAAAATCCTGTAGATTTAGTGATTAATGCCGTTTCAACAGGCGGGCCGGGCCAGGAAAAAGAAGAAGGCTCTGCCGGGCGGCTAATAAACAGCCTTAAGACTTTTTTCAGTTTAATTAAGCCAAAAAATTTTTATAAAAGAATGATTTTTTTCGGATCGGGAGCCATGTATGATAAAACACGAAGCTTGAAAAAAATTAAAGAAACTGAACTTGGAAAATTTATTCCAGCAGATGAGTATGGCCTTTATAAATATGTTTGTTCAGAGTATGCAGAAAAAACAAAGGACATAGTTTGTTTAAATTTATTTGGCGTTTATGGAAAATATGAAGACTATAGGTTTAAATTTGTGTCCAATGTTATTGTTAAAAATCTTTTAAAGCAAGATATAGTTATTAATCAGAACGTTGTTTTTGATTATCTTTTTATTGACGACCTGATATCTATTGCAGATTATTTTATTATGAATAAATCCAAATTTCAAAATTATAATTCTGTTCCTGATAAATCCATAGACCTAATTTCAATCGCCACTATTGTCAACGAAGTTTCAGATTATAAATCAAAAATTATAGTTTTAAATAAAGAGTTAAATAATGAATATACTGCAGATAACAGCAGATTAAAAAACGAAATCCCGCAACTAAAATTTACCGAATATAAAAAGGGAATAGAAAAATTATTCAAATATTATAAAGAAAACATAAATAAACATAAATAAAATAGATAAAAATTTTATAATTAAAGACGAATATTTAAAAAATATTGTCGTGAAATAATTATGAAAAACATTAATCTAAGGCCATTGTTTATTTTTGAAATGGCAAACAATCATCAGGGGAATGTTGAACACGGATTGAAAATTATTCGGGAAATTTATGAGGTGAGTAAAAATTTTCCTTTTAATTTTGCTTTTAAATTGCAAGCAAGGGATATACCAACTTTTATTCATCAAGATTATCAAAATAGAACTGATTTAAAATATGTAAAGCGTTTTTCTGAAACAAAATTAAACGAAGAGCAATTTAAGGCACTAAAAGACGAAATTGAAAAATTGGGATTTATTTCAATTTGCACGCCTTTTGATGAAAACTCGGTTGACTTAATTGAAAAGCTTAATTTTGACATTATTAAAATAGCCAGTTGCTCTTTTACCGATTGGCCGCTTTTAGAAAAAATTACAGCAACAAATAAGCCCATTATTGCCTCTACTGCTGGAGCTCCTTTGGAGCACATAGACAAGGCGGTTAGTTTTTTTAGCCACAGAGAAAAAAGATTAACATTAATGCATTGCATAGGCGAATATCCTACAGCGGTTGAAAATTTACAACTTAACCAGCTTGATTTAATTTTGAAACGTTATCCTGGAATAGAGGTAGGATACTCAACCCACGAATCTCCGGATAATTTTGATTCAATTAAAATAGCCATTGCTAAAGGAGCAACAGTGCTTGAAAAACATGTTGGAGTAAAAGCTGAAGGAATAGAGCTTAATGCTTATTCAGCTGTTCCAGAGCAGGTGAAAAATTGGCTAAATTCCGCAAAACAAGCTTTTGACACTTGTGGCGTTTTAAACGAAAGGCATAGTTTTTCAGAAAAAGAATTGGCAGATTTAAAGCAATTTAAAAGAGGTGTTTTTGCAAAACAAAAAATACAAAGCGGACAGAAAATAGATTTATCAAATGTATTTTTTGCCTGGCCCAACATAGAAAACCAGCTTTTAGCAAATGATATGTCAAAATATGCAGATTATACTGCACAAAAAGATATAAACGAAAAAGATCCTATAATTGTTTCCGATTTAAAACAAGCAAATACCAGGGAAAAAACATATGAGATTATAACCCAGATGAGAAAATTTTTAGAAGAAGCAAAAATAGCTCTTCCTAACAGATTGGAAATTGAAATTTCCCACCATTACGGCATAGATGATTTTTATAACCATGGAGCTGTAATTATTACATGTGTGAATAGGGAATATTGCAAAAAATTAATTGTTTTGTTTCCTAACCAAAGCCATCCTATGCATATGCATAAGCAGAAAGAAGAAACATTCCAAATTTTATATGGAGATCTTGCAATAAATCTTGACGGAATAGAAAAAGAATATAAGCCAGGAGATATTATTTTGGTGCAAAGAGGGGCAAAGCATGATTTTAAAACAAAAAACGGGGCAATTCTTGAAGAAATATCAACCACTCATTTTAAAAACGATTCTTTTTATGACGACGAAAAAATAGCAGAAAACGAAAATAGAAAGACCAAATTAACTCATTGGTTAAATATTGATTAATCAAAAATAAAAATATGGACACAAAAATAGCAATAAAATTTTTAGAGAATCAAATTAAAAACCCTTCAAAAGGCTTGCCTCAAGAAATATTCTTTTTTATAAGTAGAATCACGCCAATGATAAATGTTGATTTGCTGATAAAAGATGAAAAGGGCCGTACGCTTTTAGCTTGGAGAGATGATGAATTTTATAAAGGCTGGCATATTCCTGGCGGCATTATAAGATTTAAAGAAAAAACAGAAGCGAGAATACAAAAAGTTGCAATGCAGGAAATTGGCGCAAAGGTCAAATTTGAACCCAACCCCATGGGAATTTATCAGCTGATATCAAAACAGGAAACGCGGGGGCATTTTATATCTTTATTATATAAATGCTTTCTCTCCAACAAAGTTGTGTTAAAAAATAAAAATTTATCTATTAAGGATTCGGGCTATCTTAAATGGCATAAAACTTGCCCGCCAGGTTTTTTAAAGTGCCAAAATATGTATAAAAAATATATATAAAAATAAATATGAACACAAAAGCAAAAATAACATCTCAAGTGCATCAAGATGAGCGTCTGATATTGCAGGATAATATTCCTCTTACAACGCCGCTTGTTGTATATATTGAACCGTCAGGGTTTTGTAATTTAAAGTGTATTTTTTGTCCGCAAAGCACTGGAGGGAAGGCGTTAAAAAAGAGTTTGATGTCCTTAAAATTATTTAAAAAATTAATAGACGACTTAGCTGAATTTCCGAATAAAGTTAAATTATTACGCGTTTGCGGGAATGGAGAGCCTTTGACAAATAAAGATATTGTAAAAATGTTGCAATATGCCAAAGAAAAAAATCTTGCAGAAAGAATAGAATTTATAAGCAACGGCATATTACTTACAGATGATCTGGCAAAAACTTTGCCTCGTTTTGCCGACAGGATAATTATTTCGATTGAAGGATTGTCATCTGATGATTATCAGCAAACCAGCGGTTTAAAAATAAATTTTCAGAACTTGTTGGACAAGGTAGGCTTGCTGTATAAAAACAGGGGAAAATGCACGCTTCATATTAAAATCCACAGTAAAGCTATTTCTTCTGAAAAAGAAAAAACAAAGTTTTTGAACATGTTTAGTAACCGTTGCAATGAAATATATATTGAAAAATTGGTTCCCATGTGGCCTCAGTTGGACCTTGATTATAATCCCAATGAATTTAGGTATGGAGGAGAGCTTACTAAGCGCAGGGTTTGCGTGCAGATGTTCAAGGGTTTTCAGGTCCAAGCAGATGGCGAAGTTGTTCCCTGTTGTGTTGATTGGAAAAGAGTAAATGTAATAGGGGATATAAATAAGAATTCACTTTTTGAAATTTGGAATGGGAAGAAATTGAGAAATTTGCAGATTGAACATTTACGTGGAAATAAAAATAAAACAGAACCTTGCAAAGACTGTACGATGAACGACTATTGCGACATTGATAATATTGACGAGAGTTCAGAAAAATTAATTCAACGTTTAAAAAGCTAAATAACATGGAGAAAAAACTTATACGTAAATGCCCTATATGCAACAGCGATTCTGGCGAAATATTGCACCATCAATCTTTTGCTGATTTAGATATGTATGAACTGCCAAAAGATTATGATATTGTCTGCTGCCATAGGTGCGGTTTTGTTTTTGCCGATACTCAGGCGAGCCAGCAGGATTATAGTAGGTATTATCAAGAATTTTCAAAATATGAATCCGGAGGAACTCCTGTGTGGACAACGGAAAAGATGAAGCCCTTGTCAAAATTTTTGCCCGATAAAGAGGCCTCCATATTGGATATTGGGTGCGCTAACGGAGAATTATTGGTTGAGTTAAAAAAAATAGGCTATAAGAATTTAACGGGGTTAGATCCTGCAAAAGTGTGCGTACAAAACGCAAGAAATAATGAAATTGATACGGTGGAAGGAGAGCTTTTTTCAATCAATTCAGTTATTCCTGATAAAAAATTTGACTGTATTGTGCTTTCTCATGTTTTAGAGCATATTCGCGATTTAGAAAAAGCGGCAGATATTATGTCAAACAATCTGAATGACGGTGGGGTCTTATATATAGAAGTTCCGGACGCTTCCCGCTATTCTGAATTTTTTATAGTTCCTTATTATTTTTTTGATACAGAGCATATAAATCATTTTGACGAAAATTCTTTGAATAATTTGTTTCTTCAAAAAGGTTTTGACTTGCTGCAATATGAAAAAAAGGTAATCAACCAAATGGATTCAAACAAATTGTATCCTATAGTTTATGCTATATACAAAAAGACAAATAAAAAAGAAAATATAAAAAATATAGTTAAAAATTTAAAAGTAAGGGATTCTGTCTTGGCCCACATTAAAGAATCTGAAGAAAAAAGCAAATGGCCGGAAATAGACAGGATTGCAAACTCTAAGGAAAAGATTGTCGTTTGGGGAGCGGGTTCCCATGCTTTACGGCTTTTGAACAACAGTTCTCTTAGTAAATGTAATATCGAATTTTTTATTGACAAAGATCCCAAAAAACAAGGCATGAAAATGAAAAACATTCCAATATATTCGTCCGAAAAATTGAAGATGCACAAGGGGCCTGTGGTTGTCTGCTCTGCCTTGTACAGCGATGATATTGCCAAAGAAATTAAAAACATGGGCGCAGAAAATATTATTATTGTTATGAAATAATTTTTAAAATTTATGACAACAAATTTAAAACCAGAAGAAAACAATAAAAGAGGTAAACTTCAAAAGGAGAAACCGCTTGTCTATGAAAAGGTGATGAAGTTTGACGAAAAAATCAGAAAGGGTGAGAGCATTGCCATAATGCACATCCAGTATAATTACATTTGTAATTTCCGTTGCCAACACTGTTCTATAAGGCGGCTTCAAGGTAAAAAAGATGGACGACAGTTAAATCCCGCTGTTATAAAAGACCTTTCGAAACAGGCTGACGACCTGGGGCTTGCGCGTTTTGTAATTACTGGCGGAGAACCACTGGTTTTTCCAGATTTGAATGAATTAGTGGCCGCTATTGACCCTCAAAAATTTTATATAAATTGCGATACAAATGGCTGGTTTTTGAACGATAAAATGGCAAAACACTTAAAGTCAATTGGCGTTGATAGAATTCAGCTAAGTTTGGATAGCTTAAACGCAGAAGAACACGATGCGTTCAGAAATCAAAAAGGTTCTCACGAAAGATCTATGAGAGCCATTGATGCTTCTTTAAATGCAGGATTAGATATTTTTATAAATTCAGTAGTTACAAAACAAAGGCTTCATTCAGATGAGTTTATTAAGTTTCTTGAGTACTTTAATAAAAAAGGAGTAGGAGTGTTTGTAAGTTATGCAAAACCAGTGGGAGCATGGGAGGGAAATTTTGATGTTTTGGTGAATAGAGACGATATGAAGTATATGGAGGAGCTTGAAAAAAAATATAATGTTTTTACGCATCTTACTCCAGCATACGGTCTTAATTTAGGTTGTATTGCAGTAAAAACAATGATAACCATAACCCAACAGGGAGATGTTTTGCCTTGCCAATATATGCAAATATCTATTGGTAATATTTTTGATGAATCTTTAAAGGATATAATTCAACGAGGCTTGGATATTAAGTGGTTTGGCGAACATGTTGACACATGCCTTATTGCCGAAGACAGGAATTTTATCAACAAATATATAGCCAAAAAAGTTTACGGGCAGCCGGTTCCTGTTCTTTGGAAAGATGTGTTTACTGAAGAAGACAAAACTAAAATACCTTTTCATAAAAGTCCAAAATTAATACAAAATGGATAAAATTTTATTCATAGTTCCGCCCTATCCAAATTTTGACAGTTTTGTGAATCCAGGCTTTAACGAGCGGGTAGTGGTAAAAAAATCGGGTAACTACGGGAATGTTGTAACAGACATGCCCATGGGTTTGCTTTCTATTAGCGCTTACCTAAAAAAGAACGCTGAAGTCCAAACAAAGCTCATCGACTTTAATGTGATTTTGAACAAGATAGATGATTTTAAATACAACTCTTTTTCTGAATTATTTTTGGAAATTCTCTCAGAGAAAGAGTGGGTTAATTTTAATCCAGACATAATAGGAATATCAGCCTTGTTCGCCCCATCTTATAAAAACATGCTTGATGTTGCTGACATTTCAAGAAAAATATTCCCGAATGCGATAATAATAGCTGGAGGCGGAGCTGCCAGTAATATGTATAAACAAATATTTAAAGACAGTTCTGCTTTTGACGCTTTATGCTATGGCGAAGGCGAAAAACCCATACTTGGTCTTGTAAAAACATCTGACAAGAAAGAATTTTTGAAAAGCAATCCGTCATGGATAACAAAAGAAAAAACCGGACCATTTCAATATGATTTTATTGAAAATCTTGACGAAATACCATTCCCTGACTATGATCTTTTAGAAACCGGCCAATCTAAATTAAGTCCAAGTATAGACACATTCACTTCTTTTGATAATAAAAAGAATTATTTCCCTTATTCCACTTCAAGGGGATGCCCGCATAAATGCTGTTTTTGCGCTTCACATTCCATTCATGGAAGAAAAATGCGCTATCATAGTTTAGAGCGGTTGAAAGAAGATTTTATGCGGTTAAAAGAGCAGTATGGCGCCCAAACTATTGCCTTTTTGGATGATAATATTATGTTAGACAGAAAAAGGGCTTTAAAAATTATTGATCTTGCAAAAGAATTAAAGTTAAACATCTTTTTTCTTACAGGGTTAGCCCTTTATGCCCTTGATAAAGAAATGCTTTCTGCAATTAAGTCAGCTGGGGTTAATGAAATTACTTTAGCAATAGAATCGGGATCAGACAGAGTCTTAAAAGATGTTATGCACAAACCCCTCACTCTTTCAATTATAAAACAGGTTGTTGCTGACTGTCGGGCGCTTGGAATTTATACAGACGCCAATATTTTGATCGGCTTGCCTGGAGAAACAAAAAAAGACATTGAAGACACGAGGCTATTTTTAAGGAACTTGGATATTGCATGGATAAGAATTTATATTGCAACTCCTCTTGTGGGTAGCGAATTATTTGATCTGTGCATAAAAAATAATTATTTGACGGGCGACTACACAGACTCCGACTTTAAAAATGCAGTAATAGAAACTCCAGATTTTACTGCAGAATATATACAGGAAAAAGCTTATTCTTTGAATCTTGAGATTAATTTTGTGCAAAACAGCGATTTTAGGTTAGGAAACTATGCTAAGGCATTAGAGGGTTTTGAAAACGCAATGCGCATAAAAAATGATCATGCCTTTGCTTATTATTTTTCAGCAAAATGCTGCAAGCTATTGGGTTTGAGTGAGAAATATTCGGTTTATAAAGATAAATACAAAAAAATAATAGAAGAGTCTAAAATTTGGAGAAATTATGCTAAACAATTTAATTTACCCGCGTTAGTTTAAAAATTTTATGGCAAAAAAAGCAAAAGATATTTCCGGGCAAGCGCCCGGGGGAAAAAGGACTAGGCTTGCAGAGGCGCTTCCTTTAAGCACTCCTTTTGTGATACAAATGTTTCCAATTTACAACTGCAATTTTAAATGCAGTTACTGCGGAATTTTTAGGATTGAAAAAGATAAAAGGGGCTTTATTTCAGATAAGATTGTTATGGATTTTGATTTGTATAAAAAATGCATAAATGATATGGCTGATTTTCCTGAAAAAATTAAGGTTCTGCGCTTTGTTGGAATTGGCGAGCCTCTTTTGCACCCCCAAATAGCTGATATGGTAAAATATGCCTCCCAAAAGGGCGTTGCTAAAACAATAGAAATTCTAACTAATGGTTCGCTACTTATTCCAAAAATGGCAGATGCCTTGATTGCTGCGGGCCTTTCTAGATTGGTTGTTTCTTTACAGGGAACAAGCAAAGAAAAATACCAAAAAATAAGCAAGGCGAATTTAGATTTTGAAAACTTTGTAAATAATTTGCGTTATTTTTTTGTTAATAAAGGTTTGGCTAAAATGTATATTAAAATAATAGATTGCGCGCTTGACGGAGAAGATGATAAAAAAAGATTTTATGAAATTTTTGGCAATATTTCTGACACTATTGCGGTTGAACACACTGTCCCTATACATTCTGGAGTGGATTATGAAAATATTTTAAAGGGCAAAAAAATGGGTTTTACCCAGTTTGGCTTGCCCGTCTCTGAAGTTAAAATTTGCCCTCAGCCCTTTTTTCATATGCAAATTAATCCAGATGGAAAAGTTGTTCCATGTTATTCCTTTGAATATCCTGCCATATTGGGCGACTGCAATAAACAATCAGTAAAAGAAATATGGAACAACAGCGAGTTTCAAACATTTCGCCACAAAATGCTTGGCGGAATCAAGGGCGCCTCTAAAATTTGCGGTAAATGCGAATTGATTAAATACAGGCTGTTTCCCGAAGATGTTTTGAATAATGACGCTGAAAGGCTTAAAAAATATTATGTATAAAATTAAAATTTTCTGAAAATGGAAAAAAATGCAAAAAAACTTTTAAAAATTTTAGGTAAGCGCCCTGTGGCTGTTTTTGGGGCTAGAATGACAGGCATTGGTTTTTGCCGTTTTGCAAAAAAGCATGATGTTAATTTGGTTACTTTTATTGACTCGGATTCCTCGCTTTACGGCAAACAAATTTTAGGCCTTGATATTATTTCTCCCAAAAATCTTTCGAGTTTAAAAGCTAAACACAAAAATCTTCTTTTGGTGGTTGCTGTTTCAATAAAGGAAGATGAAATCACAGACATATTGAAAAAGGCAGGATTGTCTGCCTCGGATTTTATTAATTATAAAGATTTTTGTGAAAATTTTATAACCATTGACATTGTGGGGTCTTGCAATTTAAAGTGTCCCTCCTGCGCCAACAGCATTGAAACAATTAAGAGACATAAGGGAATTATGCCTTTTTCAGATTTTAAAAAAATACTAGATAAGGTTACCAAAGAATCAGACCTAGTAAGCCATATTTGCTTGTATAATTGGGGGGAGCCCTTGCTTCATCCAGAAATAGATTTGATTATAAATTATGCCCACAAAAAAGGCATTGCAGTTGCTGTTTCAACCAATTTTTCAATTGCCAACACTGACCAAGTTTATAAAACTATTGAGGCATCCCCTGATATTTTTAAAGTTTCGGTTTCTGGATATTATCCTGAAGTTTATAACACCACCCACACCGCCGGAGATATAAATTTGGTAAAATCAAATTTATACAGGCTGAAATATTTTATGGAAAAATTAGGCAGTTCTTTTCCTGTTGAAGTGAATTACCATTTATATAAAAATAATACGGGTGAAGATTTAAAAAAGATGAAAGAGCTTTGCAAAGAGCTATGTTTTATATTATCTACCTGCCGCGCCAATTTCACGCCCGTTGAAAGAATTATTGACCATTGCCAAGGAAAGACAGATGAAAAGACAAAAGAATTTATGAAACTCTTGCCGGTAAGCGTTGACGAAGGTTTAGAAATGTTCAAGCAATTCCGCAATCTTCCTTGCCGTTATTTATCGAATCAGCTAAATATTAATTGGGACAGATCTGTTTCATTATGCTGCGCCTGTTATAACTACCCAAAATCGGTGGTATCTAAAGATTTTTTGCTTGATTCTCTTGAAGATATAAAAAATAAGAAAAAAAATAATGATTTATGTAAACCATGCATTAAGTATGGAGCAAATCAGTATCTTTTAAGAATATAATGGCTAATTTATTGCAAAACAAAAAAAATTATCTCAAGAAAGGAGGCGATAAAGATAAGTATATGAAACAAATGTTTGAAACCCACAAACATTTATTTGAGTACCCTAAATTAATTAAAAATTCGCCGGTCAAAAAAATAGAAATCACTGATGAAGGCGTGATATTCACTGTTCGCAAGGGAAATAAAAGTATAATGGTTTGCTGTGACAATAGAGATATTTATTCTATCCCATTAACATATCTTAATCTTTCCCAAATTTCAGCCAGCGAAGAAAATGAAAATAATATGATTTTAAAAATTATAAAACCAGGAGATGTTGTTTTTGATATTGGAGCCAACATAGGGTGGTATACCCTTTTAATTCTTTATGAAAAAAAAGGAACTTCTGTTTATTCTTTTGAACCCATAAAGTCATCTTATGAATATATGGTAAAAAATTTAAAATTAAATAATTATACTGCCGCCAAGGCATATTGTTTTGGTTTTTCAAATCAGAATAAGAAAGTCAAATTTTATTTTGATATAGAGGTAGCTACAGCATCTTCAATGGCAAATTTGAGGGAAGCAGGCTGTACTATAAGAGAGGAGTGCCAGGTGAGGAGAATGGATGACTTTGTTCCAAGGTTACGGCTTAAAAAATTAGATTTTATAAAATGCGACGTTGAGGGATCAGAGAAACTTGTTTTTGAAGGAGGAATTGAAACAATTAAAAAATATAAGCCAATAATTTTTTCTGAAATGCTGAGAAAATGGTCTAAAAAATTTAATTATCATCCAAACGATATAATTGGTTTGTTGCACGGTCTTGATTACGAATGTTATGTTATCAGCAAAAATAAGATTAGAAAATTTGGGCAGGTTAAGGAAAGCACTAAAGAAACAATGTATTTATTCTTTCATAAAACAAAACATAAAAAAATAATTGAAAAATTTATAAAATGAAATTAAGCGACTATGTAGTTAAATATTTAGAAGGAATTACTGACAGCGTTTTTTTGGTTTCAGGAGGCGGTTGCATGCATACAGTGGACTCTATTGGAAGATCAAAATTGAACGCTATTTGCTGTCACCACGAACAAGCTTGCGCTTTGGCCGCAGAAGGTTATTCAAGAATAAATAATGATAAAATTGGCGTGGTATCTGTTACATCGGGGCCTGGTGGAACAAATACGGTTACGGGCATTGGCTCTGCCTGGGTTGATGGAATTCCCATAATGGTTATTGCGGGGCAGGTGAGAAAGGAAATAAAGCTTACAAGACAAGACATAAAAAACGGATTAAGGAGACTTGGGGAGCCTCAGGAAATAAATTTGCTTGATGTTGTAAAACCAATAACAAAGTATGCTGTATGCGTGGAAAATCCTAACGAAATAAAATATCATTTGGAAAAAGCTCATTATTTGGCTAAATCCGGAAAACCGGGTCCAGTTTTTATTGAGATTCCTTTAGACGTCCAGCGCTCAGAAATCAATGAAAAAAAACTTAAAAACTTTAAAACTCCGAAAAAAACAAAGTACGTTATTCCATTTAAAAAAATTAAAGCGGCGCTTAACAAAGCTGAAAGGCCCTTAATGATTGTTGGAAACGGGATAAGATTGGCTGGAGCAGTTAAAGAGCTTTGGGAATTTGTTGAAAAAACAAAAATTAATGTTGTTTCAGCTATGAGTGGAACAGATTTAGTAAACGATGATTATCAATATTATTTAGGAGAACAGGGAATGACTGGGGTTGAAACAGCCAATTATGCAGTTGATAATTGTGACTTGCTTCTTATTATAGGTACAAGAATGCAGATTAGAAATACTTCTTTTGAATATAAAAAATTTGCAAAAAACGCTGTAAAAATAATGGTGGATATAGATAAAGCAGAGCTTTATAAAAGAACATTAAAAATTGATATTCCGGTTGTAGCTGACTCTAAAGATTTTTTGAAGGGATTGTTAAAAGAAAATATAAAATTAAAAAGATGGGATGCAAGAGGTAACGTGAGGGGTAACGTGAGGGGTAACGTGAGTACTCACGTGAGCAGTAACGTTGAAAAAAATAATAAATACATTGATGTTTATAAGTTTTTAGAAAGTTTAAGTGGAAAATGTGATTATCCAGTTATTACCACAAACGGCATGGCTGCAGAAACTCCGCATCAAGCGTTAAAGCTCAAGAAAGGCCAAAGGTTAATTACAAATACTGCTTTTGGTGAAATGGGCAAGGGCCTTCCCATGGCAATGGGAGCTTGCGTTGCAAGCAATAAAAAACAGGTAATATGTTTTGAAGGAGATGGATCAATTATGATGAATATGCAAGAATTGCAAACAGTGATTTACAACAAGTTTCCAATAAAAATATTTTTATTTAATAATGGAGGCTATTATTCAATCAGGAACACGCATCTAAATTATTTCGGAAAGGTTTTTGCATCAGATGAAAGCTCTGGAGTGGGGCTGCCTAACTGGAACAAATTAGCTCCTGCCTGGGGATTAAAATACGAATCAATAAAAAGTGAAAAAGACCTGCATAAAATAAAAGATATTTTAAATTTTAACGGTCCTATTTTTTGCGAAGTTTTTATTGACCCTAATCAAAAAAAACTCCCCAAATGGGAAGCAGGGTTGTTTGAAGAAAAAAATAAAATATGAAATTTAAAAACATTATTTTTGATTTTGACGGAACATTGGTCGATTCAAAACCTGGGATTGTCACATCTTTTAAACTTGTTGCTAAAGATTTTAAAAAAGAAGTTTCAGAAGATCAAATAACGAAATTGATTGGACTGCCGTTGGCAGAATTTTTAGCCACTATGTTGAGCACAAATAATCAGGAAACTATTAGCAAGGGGTCTGGTCTATTTATAAAATATTACGCAGAAAAAGGGATCAAACTTAATACTGTCTATTCTGGGATTGAGCAATTGTTGGCATTTTTAAAAAATCACGGCTACCAAATTTTTATAGTGAGCAATAGAATAGAATTATTTTTGAAAGAAATAATAAAATTACATAATTTAGAAAAATATTTTATCTTTGTTCGTGGAACAGACGGTACAGACAAAAAATCTGAAAAAGCCGAATATGTAAAAGATGTTATTAAAAAGTATAAACTAAAAAAAGAAGAAACAGCCATAATAGGCGATACAGAAAATGATATTATTGCCGGCAAAAATAATTCTATTTACAGTATTGGCGTAACTTGGGGGTATAGAACAAAAGATGATCTAATTAAGGCTGGAGCTGACATGGTTTTTAATACTCCGCTAGAACTGCAACAATATATTAAAAATGAAAACAGAGAAACAAATTAAAAAAGAAATTTTAAATAAGGTTAAGGAATTTTACAAAGTCAGAAAGTCGGGGGAAAAAAAATTCATTCCGGGGGAGACCCCGGTAAATTATGCCGGCAGAGTTTATGATGAAAAAGAAATGATAAATTTAGTTGACGCCTCTTTTGATTTTTGGCTAACTGCCGGAAGATATGCCAAACAATTTGAAAAAGAATTCGCCGAATTTTTGGGCGTAAAATATTGCCTTTTAACTAACTCCGGCTCTTCTGCCAATCTTCTGGCTATATCTGCTTTGACTTCGCCAAAACTTGGTAAAAAACAATTAAAACCAGGCGACGAAGTTATTACAACTGCCTGCGGTTTTCCCACTACATTAAATCCGATTTTGCAAAATAATTTAACGCCGGTTTTTGTTGATATTGAGTTGGGAAGCTATAATATTGATGTAAAAAAAATTGAAAAATCAATTTCCCAAAAAACAAAGGCAATTTTTGTCGCCCATACATTGGGAAACCCGGCTAATATTGATAAAATTTTAAAAATAGCAAAAAAATATAATCTTTGGCTTTTAGAAGATTCTTGCGATGCGCTGGGGTCTAAGTATAACAACAAACATACCGGCACATTCGGAGATATAAGCACTTTTAGTTTTTATCCAGCTCACCACATTACTATGGGTGAAGGAGGAGCAGTGTGCGCTGATAACCCTTTATTAACAAAAATTATTGTTTCTTTCCGCGATTGGGGCAGGGATTGTTTTTGCGAGCCAGGTTTTGACAATACCTGTAAAAATAGATTTTCTTTCAAATTTGGAGAACTGTCGCAAGACTACGATCATAAATATATTTATTCTCATATTGGCTATAATTTAAAAATCACGGACATGCAGGCGGCTGTTGGATTGGCTCAGTTGAAAAAATTGCCTCAATTTATTGAGGCTAGAAAAAAGAACTTTGTTTTCCTTTATAAGTTTTTTAAGAATTACGAAAAATATTTTATTTTGCCAGAAACGGAAAAAAATTCTGAACCTTCTTGGTTTGGCTTTCCTATTTTAATTAAAGAAACGGCTCCATTTAGTCGGAATGAAATTGTAGAATATTTAGAAAAAAATAAAATAGCAACCAGGATGCTTTTTGGAGGAAATTTATTAAAACAGCCAGCGTATCAGAATATTAAATTCAGAGTTTCCGGTTCTTTGGAAAACACGGATTTTGTTATGAATAATCTTTTTTGGATCGGCGTCTACGCAGGCATAACTAAAGAGAAAATGAGTTATATAATTTTAACCTTTGATAAATTTTTGAAAAATTATGGAAAATGATATTTTACTAAGCATTGCTATCCCGACATGGAATAGGGCTTCTTGTTTAAATAAACTTTTAGACAACATAATGCCTCAGGCTAAAGCGCTGGCGGGAGAAGTTGAAATATGTGTCTCTAACAATGCTTCATCAGATAACACGCGGGAGATTGTAAGGGTTTTTATAGAAAAATATCCAGACTTAATAAAATATAATGAAAACAAAGAAAATATAGGCGCTGATAAAAACATACTTTTACTAATAGAAATGTCCCAGGGCGATTTTGTCTGGCTTTTTGGAGACGATGATTTAATGGCAAACGGCGGTTTAAACGAAGTTGTCAATTTTATTAAAAAAAAAGGGAAAGAAAAAACAGGATTAATTATACTTGGCATAGAATCATACCTTACAGATAAACTGACCGGAGAAAAAATAATTTTTAGGAACAGCGTCAATAAAAATAAGCCGGAAGCATTTGAAATAGACAAGAGAGACATTATTGGGTTGAATTTTCCGAACATCGGCTTTATATCAGTATTAATTTTTAATTCTTGCCTTGCAAAAAAAATAATAGCAGAAGACAAAGATTTGGAAAAAGGAATTGAAACAAAACACGCGCATATGATTTTAACCTCTTTAATGTTTTTAAAATATCCCGATATTGATGGAATTGCGCTTAATAAAACTATAGTAAAACAAGAACTGCCCCAATATAAGTATTTTGTTGAAAATAAATTTATATTGCATTATCAGTTGCAAAAGAAATTAAATAATTTTTTGTTATCCAGCAAATATATGAATAGTAATTTTGCTTCATTATTTATTCAAAGGGACAAAGAGCTTAAGTGGTGTTTTGTGGCAGATATGATAGTGTTAAAAATTTTTAAATCCTTCAACTATTTTTCTTATTTTGGCTGTTTAAAATTATTCTTCCAAAATTCAACATTTATGGATATGCTGCTGTTTTCTTTTGTTTTTTCAATTCTTTTTTTGATCCCATCAGTAATTTTAAGAACTGCGTATAAAGGTCTATTAATAATAAGATACGGCAATAACTGGAAAAGAAAATGGGAGCTTACAAGCAAGGTTTTTTATTGGGCATCTAACGGCGCATTAATAAGGTAATGTATTCATATTTTAAATTCGTAAAACATATTCTTCTTATTGGATTGCTCCACGGGGTCGGGGTTATACAGAGTTTGATTTTTTTGCCTCTTATCACAAAAATTTTAGGAGCCGAGGATTATGGCATTTGGGTTCAACTTAAAGCTACCATGAGCTTGTTAATTCCTTTTGCTTATTTTGGCTTATCTGACGCTTTGCTTAGATTTTTAGCGGGTGAAAAAGATATAAAAAAAATCCAGGAAGGAGTGTATTCTACATTAGTTTTTGTTTCTGCTACAACTCTGGCGATGGCCCTATTGTTGGTAATATTTTCTGGGCAAGTTGCAGTGTTATTTCATTTCGATTCTGTTTTTATAAAACTTGTTTCTCTGCTTATTATTTTTGAATCTTTAAGCGCAGTTCTCTTAATTGTATTGCAAGCCAGGCGAGAAATAGAGAAATATTTTTGGTTTTCTAATTTAAAAATGTTTGGGGAGACTGGGGCGGTAATCTGCGCAGTTGCACTGGGTTTTGGATTATATGGCGCGTTTCTCTCTCTTTTATTTATAAAAGCAGCGATATTTTTAATCCTATTTGCTTATATTGTTAAAAAAATCGGCATAAAAGTTCCAGATTTTTCTTTAATAAAAGATTATCTGCGTTTTGGTTTGCCGATAATGACTAATAGTTTTACTTATTGGGTGATTTCCTCTTTTGACAGGTATGCTATCGGATTTATTTTGGGAATCGTTTTTGTCGGATATTATGCTCCGGCTTATTCTATTGGAATGCTTTTAGTGTTTTTTATTATTCCAATTAATTCAATATTATCAGTTGTTTTGCCTAAATTTTTTGACGATAATAATCTAGACGAAGTTAAAAAATATCTTAATTATTCATTAAAATATTTTTTATTAGTAATGATTCCAGCTGTATTTGGAATATCTATTTTATCCCATCAATTGCTTGAAATACTTTCTACTAAAGAAATTGCCGACAATGCATATTTTGTAATTCCTTTTATAGGAGCCAGTATGATTGTTTATGGAATATATTGTTTTATTTCCCATATTTTGGTTCTTGTGAAAAAAACAAAACTTGCCGCAATGATTTGGGCAGCGGGCGCTTTAGTAAATTTTGTTTTAAATATAATTTTAATTCCTAAATTTGGAATTGTGGCTGCAGCTGTAATTACTTTTTTATCTTATTTTTGCGTTCTTATTCTTACGTGGCATTTCGCTTTTAAAGAATTTAAATTTAAAATTGATTGGAACTTTATGGCAAAAAGTTTTATAGCATCTGCTTTAATGATTTTACCTATATGGCAATTTAATCCAAAGGGCATATTTAATGTTTCTTTTTCGATTATTTTTGGTGTTATAATGTACGGCAGCCTAATATTTTTATTCAGGACTATCGGTAAAAAAGAAATAATTTTTTTCAGAGAATTAATTAACCGCGCCTTAAAAAGCGCGTAGAAAATACGCAAATATGAAAATAGTTTTTTTAATGAATAATGCGTCATATTTATCAGAGTTTTTTGGAAAACTTGCTGTTGAGGCAATAAAGCAGGAAGACGAATGTTTAATTATTTGCAACAGCAAAGTTTCTGAATATGGCAAAAGAAAGTTCTATCCCAAAGAAGCAAAATTTATTTCAAAAATTGACTGGTGCATTAAAGATTATAATCCAAATAAAAAAGAATTCGGTGATTTGTCGTGGAAGCAAATATTTTCCGCCTTTGATAGGTTTAAGTCATTAAATTTCAGCTATGAAAATTCTGTGAAAATGACATCGCATTTATATCAATTTTTTGAATTTATTTTTAAAGAAGAAAAGCCAGATATAGTTATTGCAGAGCCGCCAGCAGGTTTGTTCCACGAAACAGTTTATTATTTTTGCAAAAATAATAATGTGCCCTATATAGGAGTAGGCTCTTCAAGGTTTGACAACAAAACAGATATTTACGATTCAGAGTTCACGCTTTCAGAATATGAAAAAACATTTAAAGAAATAAAAGAACAAGATATATTAAAAAAGGAAAAAGAATTTGCTGAAGATTTTGTAGAAAAATTTGTGAATCATAAGCACGTGCCCTCTTATGTGGGTTTAGCTAAAATCCGCCTTAGCCAGTTTAGCATTGCAAAGCATTATATTAAAAAAATAAATGAACTAAAACCTGTATGGAATTATTTTTTAAAAAGAAAGCTCTTTAAAGATTTTGATTACGAAAGCGAGGCAAGATTAAAAAGGTCGCTTTCAGCTTTTTTTAGAATGGAAAAAAGGCAGTTTAAAATTTTATTGCAGCAAAATATTTTTTCTAAAATGGGAAAAAATGACAGTAATTTTTTCTTTTTTCCTTTGCACTACCAACCAGAGGCTTCAACCTCTGTTTGGGCAACATATTATTCAGAGCAGTTAAGCACAATAAGAAATATTGCTTTTTCTTTGCCGTTTCCCTATAAATTATATGTAAAAGAGCATCCAGCTTCTGTTGGTTTAAGAGAAATTAATTTTTATAAAAAACTTAAAAAAATTCCAAATGTAGTTTTAATTTCGCCGTATGAAAATATTCAAACTATTATAGAAAAATCTTTAGGAGTTATTACCTTAACCAGCACATCGGGAATGGAAGCTGCCCTTTCTGGAAAGCCGGTTTATGTTTTGGGAAATGTATTTTACTCTTACCATCCATTTTGCAGAAAAATAAAAAACTTTGAAGAGTTGGGCAATAAAATAAGGGAAGACTTAGTTAAAAAACCAAATGCAAACGATTTAAAAAACATTAATACTCGTTTTATTATTTCTCTTTTAAGAAACGCAATTGAGGGCGACATTGTTTTAGCCGGCAAAGAAAAAGACACAAATGATTACAAATTAATTTATCAAAATTTAAAAAAATATGCCGTTTCAAAAATATCCTGAAATTTGCCCTGTCTGCAGGCAAGGCAGAAATTTTAAATTTATTAGGGATTTTGAAAGCAAGCAAGGTAGATTTTCTTTATATGAATGTTGTGAATGTCAAATTCATTTTTGGCTGCCTTTTAGAGCGCCGAGCCTTGATTGGTATAAGGAAAACACTTTTAGGATAAAAAGCATTATAAAGCCCGAAGTTTATAGAGGATACCATAAAAAATTTTTTAAAATAAATAAAAATTTTATAAAAGGGACAAAGGTTTTAGACTTAGGATGCGGAGCCGGAGAATTCTTGCATGAGCTTGAAAAAAAAGGGTGCGAGGTCTGGGGGGCAGATCTTGACGAAGAAAATATTAAGATTGCCAAGGATAATTTTGGCTTAAAAAATGTTTTCAGCTTAGTATTTGACGATTTTTTTAAAATGGAAAATTTGCCAAAGTTTGATATAATTACCTTTTTTGAAACATTTGAATACTTGGACGATCCTTTAAAATTTATACAAAATGTTAAGAGGCTGTTAAAAGAAGATGGAAAAATAATTTTGAGCGTGCCATATAGAGGCAGAATGCTGGCAAATTTAAATCACTGGGATTTTCCCCCGCACCACCTGACAAGATGGAATGAATGGGCAATTTCAAATTTATTTAATAAATGCGGCTTTAAAATAAATAATATTTTTTACGTAGAAGAGTTTAAAATTCTTTTAGAGTCTGTTGTTGGAAAGTTTAAAACAGGACTAGCTGGAAAATCTCTATCTGAATCAAAAAACAGGCATAAATTTTTATTTTTTGTTAAAATTATTTATTTTTTAGGGCGTTCGAAGGACTATTTAATAGGAGCGGTTCCGGCATTATTTTTATTGCTTTATGGAAAAATATTAAAACGCAAAAATGGAATTATGTTAATTGAATTAAAACATGAATAAAAAAATTATTTTTTTAATTCCAACCTTAAGCATGGGAGGAGGCGAAAGAGTTGTTTCTGAACTGTCTTTAGCTTTGCCAGATTCAATTGAAAGAGTTATTGTTTTGTTCAAGGAAGAAATTTTTTATCCCTATAGGGGAAAAATGATTTCTTTAAACCTGCGCCTTTCCAATGGGTTTATTTTTAAAATTTATTATTTTTTTAAAGGCCTTTATAAATTTATAAAAATAGTCAAAAAAGAAAAGCCAGATTATATATTTACCTTTGGATTTCCAGCAGATTTAATGGGGCTTTTGGCAGATTCGGAGAAAACATTAATTGGCGCCCATAGCCTTTGGTCTAAATCGCATGGTAATATAATAGAAAAAACCTTGATTAAAGCTTTTTTTAACAAGGCAAAAATGTTTATTTGCGTTTCAAAGACAGTTGCCAAAGATTTAATTGAAAATTTTAACATTAAAGAAGAAAAAATTAATGTTATTTATAATCCAATAGATGTTGAAAAAATAAAAAAATTGGCTGCCTTGCCGCTTGAAAAGGAATATCAGGAAATTTTTAAGTATCCTGTAGTAATTAGCATGGGCAGGCTGTCTCAAGAAAAAAACCAGCAATCTTTAATAAGAGCATTTAAAGAAATAAAAAGTAAAATTAAAGAAGTTAATCTTGTGATTTTAGGAGACGGAGAAAAGAAAACGTCTTTGAAGTATTTAGCTAAAGAATTGGGCATTGAAGACAGCGTGCATTTTTTAGGCGTTAAAGAAAATCCGTTTAAATTTTTATCAAAGGCAAAATTATTTGTTTTATCTTCTTTACGGGAAGGGCTGCCATGTTCAATTTTAGAGGCAATGGCCTGCGGCCTTCCTATTATATCAACAGACTGCAAATCGGGGCCAAGAGAAATTTTAGTTCCAAAAACAGATATAGAACAAGAAGCAAAAGATATTGAATATGCAGAATTTGGAATTTTAACGCCTATTTTAAGCAAAAAAATAGCAGAAGCTGCAATAAGTGTGTTAACTGATAAAGGGCTACACGATAACTTAGCTGAAAAATCAGTTCAAAGAGCAAAAGATTTTGATGTTAAAAATATTATTAAACAATGGGAATTTTTAAACAAATGACAGAGAAAATTAAAAATATAATCAGAAAAAATAAAATTTTATTAAGCCTCGCCAAAAAGCTGATATTTATAAAAAATATTCCGCTGAAAGATTTTTTTAATTTTGAAAAACTGTGGCTGTTTAAAAAAGTATATCCTTTTACTATGGTGGGTTATGCAAGATTGTCTAATGTATATGAATTGGCAAACATGGTTGAAAAAAATAAAACAGAGGGAGTTTTTGCTGAATGCGGAGTTTGGAAAGGCGGATGCGCAGCTGTTATGGCTTTTATGGCGCAAAAATTTGGTTCTGGCAGAAAAATATGGCTTTTTGATTCTTTTGAAGGCTTGCCAGAACCCACAAAAGAAGACGGAGAAATAGCCAGTAGTTATGCATTAAACAAAACAGAGGGAAAGTTAAAAACAATTGATAAATGCGTAGCCTCCCTAAAAGACGTAGAAGAAGTGTTTTTTAAAGTTTTAAAATTAAACAAAGAAAACATTATAATTAGCAAAGGTTGGTTTCAGGACACATTGCCTTCAGCCAAGCAAAAAATTGGCAAAATTGCAATTTTAAGGCTGGATGGGGACTGGTATGAGTCCACAAAATGCTGCCTTGATAATTTGTACGATAATGTTATAATCGGAGGATACATTGTTTTAGATGATTATGGCCATTGGGAGGGCGCTAAAAAGGCTCTAGACGAGTTTTTTATAGAGAAAAAGATAAGTCCAGAATTAGTTAAAATAGATTATACAGGAGTTTATTTTAAAAAACCGCAATAAAATGATACTTGTTGCCCATCAGCCAGAATATTTGCCGTATCTTGGGTTCTTTTACAAAGCGTCAAAAGCCGATAAATTTATTTTTGTTGACCATGTCCAGTTCCAGAAAGAGGGTTTTCAGAATAGAAACAGAATCAGAACTGCCCCTGGTCAAGACGGCTGGACATGGCTTACGATTCCTGTTGCCACAAAAAACAAAACATCTCAAAAAATAAATGAGGTTAAAATAGATAATTCCAGATATTGGGCAAAAAAACATTGGAAAAGCATTTATTTTGCATATAAGGGTGCGCCTTTTTTCAATAAATACAAAGATTTTTTTGAAAAAACATATTTAAAAAAATGGGAATATTTAGCAGACTTGAATGAAACAATTATTATTTATTTATTTAAAGAATTAAATATTCAAAGTCCTATTTATAAAAGCTCTGATTACGATATTAAAGGCCAGAAAACCGATATGATAATAAATTTGTGCAAAGCAATGAAAGCTGATACCCATTTGTCAGGGCCCGGTTTAACAGCTGAAGGAGGCGAGCATTATGTTGAAGAGGAAAAATTTAAAAAACAAGGATTAAACCACATTTTTTCAGATTTTAAGCACCCTATTTATAATCAGCAGTTTGAGCCTTTTATTTATAATATGTCAGCAATAGATTTATTATTTAATTACGGAGAAGAAAGCAGAGAAATACTTAAATCAGCTAATTTAAAAAAGTAAAAGATGGCTTATGATTTTAAAAAAATTTTAATAATAAATCCAGGGGGAATTGGAGACTTAATAATGTTTTCGCCTGCTCTAAAAGTTTTAAAAAATAATTTTTCTGAAAGTTTAATAGATATGCTTGTCAGCTGCGCTACTGGCAAAACAGGAATTTTTCAGGAGTCTAAAATTATAAATAAAGTTTTCTTTTTTAATTTTAAGAAAAATAATTTTTTAGATAAAATAAGATTAATTTTAAATCTTAGAAAAGAAAAATACGACTTGGTTTTTGTGGCAAATGGCGTGGGCCAGCTTAATGGGAGTGTTTTAGCTTTATTAATAGGCGGAAAAGAAAGAGCTGGGGAATATAGAAAATTTAAATTAAATTTTTATAATCACCAAGTAAAATTAAACGGAAATCAGCATAAAACAGAGGCAAATTTAAACATATTAAAATCTTTAGGAATTAAAACAGACAGTCTTGCGCCAGATTTATTTTTTGAGATTGCAGATAATGACAAAAAATTTGCAGATGAATTTATAAAAAAAAGTAATTTAGAAAATAAAACTTTAATAGGCTTTTCAATAGGGTCTGGCACAAAGCAGCAGTTTAAATTATGGCCAAATGAAAATTTCAAAGAACTGGGCAAAAAAATTTTAGGCAGTTATCCTGATGCGTTCATTCTTCTTTTCGGTTCTGCTTTTGAAAAAGATATTTGTTTTAAAATGCAAAACGAGCTAAATGGGTCAGCTGAATCGGTAATAGGGTTTTCTCTTTCAGAAGTTGCCTCGTTAATTGATAAATGCAGAATATTTATTTCTTCAGATACCGGGCTTTGCCATATTGCTGCTACAACAAATACCGATTTAATTGTTATTTTTGGGCCTACTATTGCAGAAAGGACAGGCCCTTTTGGCAAAAATGCGCATATAATTTCAGAAAAGTGCAGTTATCAATATCATGATGTTTTCACGCCAAAGTATGATTTTAGCAGAAAACATAGCTGTTTAATAAAAATAACCCCAGATATAGTTTTTAATAAAATTAACGAAATTTTAAAACATGGATAAAGAAATACCAAAGCCGTATAAGCCAGAAAAACATTTAAAAGGCTGGGGGTTTGAAGACTGGATAAGCAACAGGGAATATTGCGGCAAATTATTATTTTTTGAAAAAGGAAAAAAGTGCAGTTTTCATTACCATGAAAAAAAACATGAAACTTTTTATCTTTTTTCAGGCAAACTAGAAATAAAGGCAGGCTGGGAAGACGATATTTCAAAGGCAAATGTTTATACATTTTTGCCAGGCGACTGCCTTGAAATACCAACAGGTTTAAGGCATCAAATGACAGCCTTAGAAGATTCAAATCTTTTTGAATTTTCAACCACGCATTTTGAAGAAGATTCAAAACGCATAATTAAAGGCGACTAAAATTATTATGGAAAAAGACAAACTAATTAAAATAGTAAACAATTTTAAAGGAAAAAAAATTGGCGTTATAGGCGACTTAATGTTAGACCATTTTATATGGGGAGATGTTGATAGAATTTCGCCTGAAGCGCCAGTTCCCATAGTTTTAGCTGCAAAAGAAAGCTTTATGCCAGGGGGAGCTGGGAATACTGCTGCCAATATTGCTGCTTTGGGCGGCAAGGTTTTTGTTGTTGGATTGGCAGGAAAAGATTCTGCTGGAAAAATTTTGCTTTCAGAACTGGAAAAATTAGGCATTAAAACTGAAGGAGTTTTACAAAATACTGATAAGCCAACAACCCAAAAAATAAGAATTATTGCCAGAACCCAGCAAATTGTAAGGGTGGATAAAGAAAATGCCCAATATATAAACAGCAATATTGAAAAAAAGTTATTGGAATTTATCTCTCTGCATATTAAAGATTGGGATGCTATTGTTGTTTCAGATTATGCCAAAGGCATTATTACTAAAAATTTTGCAGAAAACGTAGTTAATTTAGCTGTAAAATATAAAAAACCGATTATATGCGACGTAAAGCCAAAACACGCATCGTTTTTTAAAAATGCCACTCTTTTAAGCCCTAACCAAAAAGAATCTTTGGCAATGGCCGGAGTTAACGACATAAATGAAGCTGGAAAAATAATTCAAAAACAGTTAAATTGTAGTGTTTTGCTTACTCGTGGAGCTGAAGGAGTTACTCTTTTTGAGAACAATAAAATTAAACATTTTTCTGCCACGGCAAGAGAAGTGTTTGACGTAAGCGGGGCGGGAGACACTGTTGTGGCTGTTGCTACTTTAGCTTTAGCCGCAGGAGCTGATTTAGAGCAGGCGTCTATAATTGCAAACCATGCAGCCGGCATTGTGGTTGGAAAATTAGGCACTGCAACAATTACCCCAAAAGAACTAACGCAGTATTTAGAGAGTTAAATAAAAAAGCCCGCCAATATGGAGTTTATGGCAGGCTATGGATTCTGCAACAATGCGCTTGTTGCTACGTCAACTCTTTCCATCCGCCGAGCAGTTCAAGACCAAGGTGGAAAAGCGAAGCAAGAGCAAGCCATTCCAGAGCAATGCCTTGTCTGCCCTGTTCCATTAGGAAGTTTTCAGCTTCCAAGAGGGGCACTAACACGCATTTTTCTGGAATAATGCCTTCGCGGTATCCTTCACCCTTTTTCTTTTTTGGCGGTTCTGGTTTTTTTGTGACAACAGCGGCGCAAGTTGAATAAAATTCCACTTGTCCGCCGGCATCGTTGGCTGCATAAACACCAGTCACCAGAGGCGCAGTCATCACGACGTCTGTGGCCGCACAGCCGTACTCTTCGCAGGCTTCCCGCAAACCTGTGGCAATCCCGTCTTCGTCAACTGCATCAGCAACTCCGCCGGGTATTTCCAGTTGGTAGTTTTCAGTCAGGCCTGCAAGATCCTGTGATTCAGGATATGTGCACGGTCTGTCTGCCGCCAAAAAGAATACCGAAAAATACGGCAGGCCAATTCGGCGCAGATTTGCCAAAAAAGTTGGCAGGTCGCTGCTGCTTTCAGCGCCTGATTCTTTCCATACTTCTTTGTCAACGTACAAAACCAGGCATTTTGCCGCCTTAAAGCGCCCATTGTTGCGCATTAATATCTCGCGGCGTCCTCCGGCGGTATTAAGACCGTATAAACTGACCCAGCCGCCTTTGCCAATCAATTGTTCAGGGCCTACAACAATGCTTTTGCGCATGGCACTTTCTCCAAAAACGAACAAATCCAATAACAGCTGCTCGCAAACGCTTGCGAATAACAACTATTTTGTCAATGTTCAAGATTTTTTATATTATCATTTATGTTTAATAATGTCAATATTTAAAAATATAAAGAATTATGTTAAAAAAGAACAATGAATTTAAAGATTAAAAGCCAGGAAGAAATAATTGACATTGTTGAAACCCTCAAAAAACAGGGGAAAAAAATTGTTACTTATAACGGCAGTTTTGATATATTGCATTTGGGGCATATTAAATCGTTAGAAGAGGCAAAAAAACAGGGAGATGTTTTGGCTGTTCTTTTAAACAGCGACAGCTCTATTAACCTTTATAAGGGACCAGGACACCCAATTAATTCAGAAAAATACAGAGCAGAAGTTTTGTCTGCTGTAAATTATGTTGATTATGTGGTTAATTTTAATGAAATCAACCCAAAAGAAATTTTAAAAAAAATAAAACCAGATGTGCATTGCAATGGGTCTGACTGGGGAAAAAATTGCATTGAAAGGCAGGTTGTTGAAGAAGGGGGAGGCAGAATACATATTTTAAAATGGCTGAAAGGCTTTTCAACCAGCAGTTTAATAGAAAAAACTGCAGATAAAAATTTAAAGCAAAACGTAAAGGCAGTATTTTTAGACCGCGATGGAACCATAAATATAAACGAGCCAGAATATACCCATAAAAAAGATGATTTTAAATTATTTCCTGAAACAATTACTGCTTTAAAAAAACTTTCAAAAACCGATTATAAAATTATTGTTGTAACAAATCAGTCAGGAATTGCCCGAGGTTATTATACAGAACTCCAAATGAAAAAGCTTCACAAATGGATGGTTGAAGAGTTTAATAAAAAAGGCATTAGAATTGACAAAATTTATTATTGCCCTCATGGGCCAGATGACAATTGTTCTTGCAGAAAACCAAAACCCGGCATGCTTTTGCAGGCTGGCCAAGATTTTGGATTAAATTTAAGCAAAAGCTGGTTTATTGGAGATGGTTCTGCAGATGTGTTGGCTGGCAGAGAGGCAAATGTGAAAACAATAAAAATTGACAAAAAAATGGATGAAAAATATAAGTTAGAACCGAATTATTACGCAAAAAATATTTTAGAAGCAGTAAACATTATTTTAAGCGATTCAAAATAGAAATGGAAAATAAAAAGATTTTAATAACAGGAGGGGCCGGATTTATTGGGTCAAATTTAGTTAAAACCCTTCAGGAAAAATATCCAAACAATAAATATTATATTGTTGATAATTTTTCTTCAGGAAATGCTGATAATTTATCAGGGTTTAAAGGTGAAATTATTTGCGCGAATATTGCTGAAATAGATATTAGCAAGCATTTTGGCAAACTGGATATTATTTTTCATCAGGCGGCAATTACAGACACAACTGTTTTTGACGAAGAAAAAATGATGTTTAACAATGTTGTCGGTTTTATAAATGTTTTAAATTTTGCCAAAATCTGCGGAGCTAAGTTAATTTATGCGTCTTCGGCTGCAACTTACGGCCATTCTATGCCCCCTATGATTGTTGGAAAAAACGAAGTCCCTGCCAATATATATGGCGTTTCAAAATTAGAGGCAGATAAAATAGCCCGCGAAAATTTTAGCAATCTGCCTATTATCGGACTCCGCTATTTTAATGTTTACGGCCCCGGAGAAAAATTTAAAGGAAAAATGGCAAGCATGATTTGGCAGTTATATTTGCAGATGAAAGAGGGCAAAAGACCGAAAATATTTAAATATGGCGAGCAAAAAAGAGATCAGGTTTATATAAAAGATGTTGTAATGGCCAATATGCTGGCAATGGAATGCCAAAAAAGCGGAATTTTTAATATTGGCGCGGGAAAGGCAACTTCATTTAACCAAATAATTGAAAATTTAAATAAAGTTTTAAAAACAAACCTTGAGCCAGAGTATATTGATAACCCATATCAGCACTATCAAGAGAATACAGAAGCCGATTTAACAGAAACAAGAGAATTTTTGGGATATTATCCTGAATATGATATAAAAAAAGGAATTGAAGATTATTTTAAATTATGATAAACAAAATCGGTTTGTTTTTGCGTAAAATAAAAGCTAGCCTTTATTCTTCTCCGGTTCTTTCAACTTTAATTATAAGCTGCTTGTTTTTGTTTTTGATTTCTCTTTTTGACAGAGTTTTGGCTATTGGAGCTATTTTTATTGTATTTTTAACAGCAATTACTTTTTTTATATTCAAGAAAATAGGATATAAAACTAAAGCAATATACATACTTTTTTTAGCTGTTTTGTTTATTCAACTTGTAGCAGTTTTATTCTTCTATTACGCGCATTTTCAACCTTTTTCAGGGGGAGCTGGTGATTTCTCAACATATAATTCATTGGGACAGGAAATTTCAGAAAGAATAAGCCGCGGGAATTTTTCTTTACAAGGCCTAGATATTGAAAACCATTACTTTGTTATTGTTGGATACATTTATGCCCTGATAATGCCCGGAATGCTTATAGGCCAGATGTTCAACTCTTTTTTGATAGCCCTTTTAGCTGTTTTTGTTTATTTAATTGTTATGCAAATTGGCGGATCAGAAAAACAAGGTTTTTTTGCTGGCTTAATGGCGGGTATTTATCCCAGTTTGATTTTTTTTGGAGGATTGCTTGGGAAAGACGCTTTGGTGGCTTTATTGTGTTCAATTATTTTGCTTTTAATAATAAAATTACTTAAAATATTTTCCTGGGGCAACTTTATATTTTTTTATATTATTTTGGGAGCTCTTATGAATTTACGGGTTTATATTGGTTTTGCGTTGATTTTAACATTTATTGCCAGCTGGCTTTTATTTTCGAGTTTAAATTTTAAAAAGCGGTTTCTTTCAGCCTTTTTATTAATAATAATTTTAGGATTTTTACCGCAAATTTTTTCAGGCCAAGGGTATTACGGCATTAATTTTTTGAAGGCTTTTATAAATGTAAAATCTATTACTTATTATAGGGAAAAAATTTCTATTCCTAACCCAAAAATTTCTCCAACCACGGGATTTCCCGTATATGACGAAACTCCGTCTAATATTGAAACTCCTGCATCAACAAAACCCTCTGTTGTAGTTGAAACTCCTGCGCCAGAAAAACCTTCAACAACAACAGAGCCTGTTACAAAAAGAGGGAGGGGGTCTTCTATAGAAGTTGAAACAGGTTTTGACAACCCTTTTAAATTCTTGAAAAATTCTGTAATATCCTTTATATATACTTCTTTTGGCCCTTTCCCTTGGCAAATGAGATATTTAAGGCATCTTCTTATTTTGCCTGAAGTAGTACTTTGGTATTTTGCCCTTTTCTTTGCAATAAAAGGAATAAAAAATCTAAAACCCGCGTACACATTTATTCTGTTTTTTTTCAGTTTTTTGGTCTTGGCATCTCTTTCTGTATATTTGGCAAATTTTGGCATTACAACAAGAATTAGAATTCCTGCTTTTATATCTATTTTTTGTTTAGCTCCTTTTGGATTTGAAAAATTAAAAAACATTAAAATACCGTTCTTAGAAAAATATTTTTAAAAATAAAATATGAAATGCATAGTTACAGGGGGAGCTGGATTTATAGGCAGCCACCTTACAGACAAATTAATAGAAAAAAATTACAAAGTCATAGTTATTGATAATCTTTCTGCTGGCAGAAAAGAAAACGTAAATCCTAAGGCGAAATTTCACCAATTGGATATTTGCGACTTTGAAAAAATTAAGCCCCTTTTTAAAGGAGTTGATTATGTTTTTCATTTAGCAGCCATTCCAAGAGTGCCAGTTTCAGTTTTAGACCCTGTTTTGACTTCAAAAGTTAATATTTTAGGCACAGTAAATGTATTTAAAGCAGGAATTGATGCCAAAGTAAAAAGGATTATTTTTGCTTCTTCCTCTTCTGTTTATGGAGACCAAAAAAAACTGCCTTTAGAAGAGAATATGACGCCAAACCCGCTTAGCCCTTATGCTATGCAAAAACTGGCTGGCGAGCAGTTTGCAAAGTTGTTTGTTAATCTTTATAAAACGCCAATAATTTGTTTGAGGTATTTTAATGTTTATGGTCCAAGAATTGATTTTAATTCTGATTATAGCTTAGTTATCGGCAAGTTTTTAAAATTGAATGCCCAAAATCAGCCTCTTACAATTTTTGGCGACGGAGAACAGACCAGGGGATTTTGCTATATTGATGATGTTGTAGAGGCAAACATTAAAACCGCAGAAAGCGAAAAAATAAATGGCGGAGAAATTATTAATGTTGGAAGCAGCAAGTCTTATTCAATTAATTATTTAAGCAAAGCAATTGGAGGCGAAGTAAAATATCTGCCTGAAAGGCAAGGAGATATCCGTTATACAGAGGCAGACGTCAGTTTAGCAAAAAACCTTCTTGGCTGGGAGCCAAAAATTGATTTTAAAGACGGAGTTGATTTGGTTAAAGAATGGTTTCAAAAAAATTTAAATAAACTTTAAAATAAATATGGAAAAAGAACCAGGGCAACCTGAAATTTATAACGAAATACCCGAGGATGCGCCAGAAGTAATGGAGCGTTTTTCAAAAGAACTTTTAGTGAAAGAAGATCAGGAGATTCCTGAAAATGTTTTTGAACAACTTCTTGAAAAACATAATTTGGAATTTCAAAGGGCGTTAGAAGAACTTTTGAGTCTTTGGGAAACAAAGGAGCATCGCAAAACCCTTGGCCACGACCAAGTGCATATTTCGTATGATTTGTTAGAATTTCTTTACTTATCTGAACAAGGAGGGCTTAAGAACAGTGAGAAATATATGGTATTGTTTGGCTCCCTGCTTCACGATTTGGGTCGCTATCCTGAACTCTTGCTAAAAGAGAGAAGTGGGGCCATGGATTTTAAAAAAGGAAAACAAATTCAGTTTCATGCGGCACTCAGCGGGTATCTTGGTTCTATGTTTGCTAAGAAGCATAAGGCAAAAGAAGACGATTCACAAATAATTGAAGCGTCAAAAGCTTTTAACAGAAGGGTTATTGGAGCCACTTTGTTTCATGGCGGGAAGAACGAAGAAAGAGATCCAGTGGCGCATCACGTGCAATCAATAGACCGTTTAGCAGGTATTTTGGGAAGCCGTGAATTTGTAAGAAACGTAGTTACAGACGGAGCGCAGCGCGGAGCGGCAGTTTATCCCGACGAACGACTTTCTTACGATGAAGCATTTCCTTTATTTAATAATTTACCGGTAGAAGAATTTTCGGAAGCTTCAGAACCCCAAAATAGTTGGACTAATATTGTTCATTACCTTGAAATGCCATTGCGCAATATGTTTCCTCTTTCAACAGAATATGGAATGGAGCGTTCAAAGGCAATGAAAAGGGAATCCGGTATTATATTAACTTTTCTTGCAGGGGGCAAAGACACATCTCTTTATGCCCAAATTTTTGCTCCAGAACTTAATCCAATAGGCGAATATAAATTTCCAAAAAATAGAATTCCTCAAGATATCTGGCAAGAGATAGAAAAAGGTATAAATGAAGAAGAAACAGCCGAAATGAAAAAATATGAAGGTAAAAAATTTCAAGAGCTCGTAAAAATAATGCTTTTCCAGCAAGCGCCAGATGCGGCATCTGCTGAAATTGGAAAAGTATGTCAGCTTTTCGAAGAAGTCCCTGATCATCATCAAGAAGACGCGAGAAGAGCTGTCCAATACGTTGTGGCAAGAAGATCGCTTAATAAAAAAATAGAACGACAATTTTTACAGGAGAAGAAACAATCTTCTGATCCGTTAGTCAGTAATATTGCAACTCATTTGTTAAAGAATGAATTATTTTCTGGTAAAGTTAAATAAAAAATTATGGAAAACAAAAATTTAAAATATTTTAAAATAGGGATAATGGGTTTGGGCATGGTAGGGGGGTCCATAAAAAGATATTTTCAAGAAAAAGAATTTGAAGTTTTATTTTATGATAAAGGGAAAAACGAAGGTTTTATTGAAGATGTAAACAAAGCAGATATTATATTCATTTGCGTGCCCACTCCCTTTGACGAGAAAAAAGGTTTTGACTTATCTTTTGTTGAGGAGGCTGTTTCTGCTATATTAGGCAATAAAATAATTATAATAAAGTCTACTGTTTTGCCTGGAACCACGAAAAATATGCAAAAAAAATATCCCAATCATAAATTTTTGTTTAATCCTGAATTTTTAACAGAACTTACTGCAGATCAGGATATGAAGTTTCCCGATAGGCAAATTTTAGGTTATACAGAACAAAGCTATAATATTGCAGGAGATATTATGCAAATTTTACCATTAGCTCCCTTTGAAAAAATAATGCCTTCAGAAGAAGCAGAAATGGTAAAATATTTTGGCAACACATGGTTTTCCATTAAGGTTATTTTTGCTAACCAAATGTATAATTTATGCCAGAAATTAAAAATTGATTACGAAGAAGTTGCTTCGGCGGCGGCAGCCGATAAAAGAATAGGCAGAACGCACTTGGAAATTTTTCATAAAGGATACAGAGGCTATGGCGGGAAATGCCTGCCAAAAGATATCAAGGCTTTAATCCAGTTTGCAGACAATCAAGGGGTTGATTTAAAGCTTCATAAAATAGTTGAAGAAATTAATAATAAGTTAAAGGGATAAAAGCTCGGAATTTTATGCACGATAATAAAGAATTAAAAGACAAGACGCTCGTTCTTTTTTTTACTTTTGGAGTATCTCTTAAAACTTGGTATGACATGGGTTTGATAATTAGGGACACGGCCCTATATAATGAAATCAGTAAAGATTTAAAACATATTTATTTTTTTACTTATGGCGGTAAAGAAGATCTGCAATATAAAAAATATTTAGCAAACAATATAACGATTGTTCCAAATCCATTTTTATCAAGCTCTAAGCCGTCGAAAATTTTTTCATTAGCATATGCGTTTTTCCTGCCTATTATTCATTACAAATTATTAAAAGAAGCAGATATTATAAAATCTCATCAGATGTGGGGCGGCCTTGTGGCGGTATTTTGCAAGGTAATTTTTAAAAAAAAGAATATTGCTAGATGCGGATTTATTCCTTCTTTAATAATGTATCCTAAAAAAAGGGCAATTCAGGCGATTATGTTTTTAAATGAATATTTAGTGTGCCGCTTAAGCAATATTGTTTGTGTACCAAGCCAAGAAGAAGCAGAATATATTAAAAAAAAATTTAAAATATCGGAAAATAAAATAAAAATAAACCCTAATTGGATTGATATTAATAAATTTTATCCGTTGCGCATTGCAGGTAAAAAAAGAGGCAGAGTTTGTTTTTTAGCAAGATTTGAGCCAAGAAAACAGCCCTTACTTTTGATTGAAGCTGTTAAAAATTTAAATAATATAGAATTATTCATGATTGGAGGAGGATCGCTCGAGGGAGAAATAAAGAAAAAAATGGAAGAATACAAAATAAACGGGAAAATTTTTGGCAGAATTAAAAACGAAGACTTGCCAGAGCTTTTAAATTCTTGCGAAATTTATACGATTCTTTCTTTCTCTGAGGGCGGAAGCCCTAAAACGCTTTTAGAAGCAATGGCTTGCGGTTTGCCTTGCATAGGAATGGATGTTTGGGGTATAAACAGCGTGATTGAACATAAAAAAAATGGAATTCTATGCCAAAACAATATACAATCTGTCAGGAATTCTATAATAACTCTAATGGAAGATAATGTTCTTAAAAATAACCTCGGAGAAAATGCGAGGAAAACAATCGTAAATAAATTTAGCTTGGAAAAAATTTTAGAAATGGAAAAAAGAATATACCAAGAACTATATGCATCTTAATAAAAAGAAATTTAAAATAGGAATTATTTTGGGAACGCGCCCTGAAATAATAAAAATGAGCCCTGTTATTAGAGAATGCGTTGATAAAAAAATCAATTTTTTTATTTTACACACAAACCAGCATTATTCTGAAAATTTAGACAGAATATTTTTCAAAGAATTGAAATTGCCTCATCCAAAATACAATATTGGCTCTCGCTCTGGCACCCATGCAGAAGAATTGAGCAGAATGATCATTGGCATAGAAAAAGTTTTATTTTTTGAAAGGCCAGAATTTATTTTAGTTCTGGGCGATACAAATACAGTTTTAGCTGGCACGTTAGTAGCATCAAAACTTGGGATAAGAATAGGCCATATTGAAGCCGGGCTTAGATCTTATGATAGAAATATGCCAGAAGAAATAAACAGAGTTTTGACTGACCATTCTTCTGATTTGCTTTTTGTCCCGACAAAAGCGGCTGGAAAAAATTTGGAAAAAGAGGGCGTGCCTAAAAATAAAATTTTTATAACAGGCAGTACCATTGTTGATTCAGTTTTTCAGAATTTAAAAATTTCAAAAAAAAGATCGGGTATTGTAAAAGACATTAGTCTGGAAAGTCAGCAGTTTATATTATTCACCGCGCACCGCCCAGAAAATGTAGATTCAAAAGAAAACCTTAAAAAAATTTTAAGTGGTATAGAGCTGGTGGCTGATAATTTTAAGCTGCCGATTATTTTCCCAATGCATCCGAGAACCGAAAAAATGATTAAAAAATTTGAGCTGAAAGTTCCAAAAAACATAAAAACAATCCATCCTGTTGGTTATCTGGATTTTTTACAGCTTGAAAGCAATGCAAAAATAATTTTTACTGATTCTGGCGGGGTGCAGGAAGAGGCCTGTATTTTGAAGGTTCCTTGCGTTACTTTAAGAGAAAATACAGAAAGGCCAGAAACATTAGAAATTAGAAGTAATGTTTTAGCTGGAACAGATCCTTTAAATATTCTTAAAAAAGCTATAAAGATGGCAAACATAAAAAGAAATTGGGAAAATCCTTTTGGCGAAAAAGAATCATCAAAAAGGATAATAGATTTATTACTTAAACAAAGCGCTTAAATATGCGAGTATGCATGATATCTGCATCTTTTTTGCCCGCGACAGGAGGGGTGCAATTTCAAGTTAAATATCTTTCTGAAGCTTTGGCTGAAAAAGGCGTTGAATTATTTTTGCTGTCTTTTAACGATGGTAAAAGATTTTTGAATAAAAAAAGCAACGGCTTTCCAGTACTGATAAAATTAGATAATAAAGGGATAATTTATGGAACAATTGAACTGTGGCGCAAAATTAAAGAGATTTCTCCAGATGTAATACATGTGCACAGCGCAGAAACACAAGCATTTCAGATTGCTTTTTTAAAAACATTTGGTTTTATAAAGCAGCCTTTTATAATTACTTCTCATGGGGTTGATATAATGATACAGCCAGAAATAAATTATGGATTCAGATTAAGGCCTTTTATTAACCCAATAATCCGTTTTATACTGAAAAAAAGCGCGAAACATGTTATTGTAGGCGGCTGTATGAAAAAATATGCCTTGGACGCTGGGAGTAAACCTGAAAAAATAATTGAAATTAATAACGGCGTGCCTCTTTTGAAAAAAGAAATATCTGCCGAAAATGTTGCATCTGTCTTAAATAAATTTAAAATTGGGACAGAACCAGTATTATTTTCTTTGTCAGGAATGAGGCCATTAAAAGGCATAGAATATATGGTTAAAGCAATGCCGAAAATTATTAAAGAATTTCCAAGCGCAAAATTAATTTTATCTGGAAGGTTAAATAAATTTGGAAAACAGATAAAAGATTTAGTTGATTCAATGAATCTTGAAAAAAATATACAGTTTGTTGGCGTTATTGAAGACGAAGAGGAAAAATTAATTTTATTAAGAAGAGCGGATATTTTTTGCAAACCCTCTCTGCTTGAAGCTTGCAGTGTTGCAATTATAGAAGCATTAAAAGAAGGAAAAGCCATAGTGGCTTCTATTCCCGGTGGAATTGATATAATAAATGACAATGTAAATGGATTATTGGTAAAAGTTAAAGATTCTGATGATTTTGCAGCTAAAGTAATAAATATTTTAAAAGATAATAATTTAAGGAAAAAAATTGAATTGGGAGCTGAAGAGCGTGCTAAATTTTTTGATATAGAAAAAATTGCTATTCAATATATTTCTTTATATGAAAAAACTCGCCATGAAAATTAATGTAATGTATGAAACGCGAAACCAGCCGTGGGGAGGGGGAAACCAATTTTTGAAAGCACTGAAAGAAGAATTTATAAAAAAAGGGATTTATGAAGAATCTCCGCAAATAGCAGACGTAATTTTGTTTAACAGCCATCATAATCTTGAGGAAGTTTTTAAAATTAAAAAAAATTTCAGCGAAAAAATTTTTATTCATCGCATTGATGGGCCTGTTTACTTGATAAGAGGAAGAAATAAAAATTTGGATAGAATAATCTATCGATTTAATAATTTGATTGCCGACGGCACAATTTTTCAGTCTAAATGGTGCCTCAAAGAAAATATGAATTTTTTCCAGATTCCAACAAAATATCAAACGTCTATTTATAATGCGCCTAACAAGGATATTTTTAATAAAAAAAACAAAAGGGCATTTGGGCAGGGCAAGACAAGGCTTATTGCCACAAGCTGGTCGTCTAATATGAGAAAAGGGTTTGATATTTATAAATATCTTGATGAAAATTTAAATTTTTCAAAATATGAAATGACATTTGTCGGCAATTCTCCTGTTTATTTTAAAAATATAAAACACATCAAGCCGGTGAGTTCCATTGAACTTGCAAATATTTTGAAAGAACACGATATTTATATAACTGCCAGCCAGAATGACCCTTGCTCGAATTCTTTAATAGAAGCTTTATCTTGCGGGCTTCCTGCAGTAGTTTTAAACAGCGGAGGCCATTTGGAATTGGTTGGAAAGGGAGGAGAATTTTTTTTTGCAGAGCGCGATATAATAGAAAAAATTGATAAGGTGGCAAAAAACTATAATTATTACATAAAAAGAATCAAGGAATTTTCTATAGATACAGTAGCTAAAAATTATTATGAATTTGCCCAAAAAATTTATAAAGATGCTAAACAAAAAAAATATGTGGTGAAAAAATTAGATTTTTATAAAAAAATTGAATTTTATAAAATTAAAATGGTATTTTTAAGGATGTCTATTAAAAACAAGATATTTTCATGAATTTTTTTAAAAAAATTGTAAAATATGTCGTATATTTTTTTGGGTATAAACTCAGCCACGTGGGAGTAAGATATTTTTATATGCAAAGGCTGTTTGATAGGGCGTCTGGTCTTAAGGGCGACATTGTAGAATGCGGAGTTGGAAATATGCACACTTTTAATGCCCTGGCAACATTTTTACGGGATGCAGATTTGCCAAAAAAATTATGGGGGTTTGATTCTTTTGAAGGATTTCCATATCCGTCTTTATATGACCAGAGCCCAAGGAATGCTAAAAAAGGAGAATTAAAATATATTGAAGCTGAAGATGTCGCTAAAATTCTTGTTGTATTAGGATTTAAAAATTATTGGATTGATTCACATATAAAAATTATCAAAGGTTTTTTTCAAGATACCCTTCCGAGCTGCGGTATTTCAGAGATTTCTTTTCTCCATTTAGATGTTGATTTATATAACTCTTACAAAATATGCCTTGAACAGCTATTTCCTAAAGTAGTTAAAGGAGGAGTAGTTCTGTTTGATGAATACGATAACGGAAATGAAAATTATAAATTTCCTGGGGCGAAAAAAGCAATAGATGAATATTTTAGAGATACTAAATATAAATTATCAAGAGATAAACTTACTGGTAAATACTTTTTAATAAAGTCTTAATTAGTACAGGCCACTATAATATGATTGATAAATATCTTTTTTCACAAGCACAATTTATAATAAACAATTTTAAAAAATATTACCTGAATAAGGAGGGTCTTATATCGAGAAATTTCCCCCCTTCTTCATATACTATTTTTGGACACCTTGATGATATTGCGCCCTTCTTTATTTATTTTAAAGAGACAGATTTTTTAGTACAGCAAGTAAAAAAATCAAGAGAATTTTCGTTTGATGAAATATTAGCTGAAAAAAATATAATATATTCATATAAAATTGATGAGTATTTAGGCGGCCTTTTTTTAATTTGGAAAAAGACAAAAAATCAAAGTGTTAAAACGCTTTTAGACGAGGCGATAAATAAAATTTTAGATTATTTTTTTAAAGATAATAATCTTTTGGGAACTTATAACATAAAAAAAAGAAAAAGTGGCCTCCATTATTATTATTGGTCTTCAGGACTCTTGGAAACTTTTTTAGAAATGGGAGATGATTATCCCGAGCTTATAAAAAAAACTGAGGAAGTGGTGGAAACATGGTTAAAAGACGATTTTTATTTAAAGCATAATTTGTTTCCATTCAGGAACAGCAGTAATAGAACGATTAATGTTTTGAATAAAATTATTCCCAAGTTTTATTTTGCTGAAACTTTTTTAAGGCACCATCCGGGCATGGATGACAAGAATTTTTTGAACAAGGCAGCGGGGGAAATCAAAAGCATTCTGTATAATTATTTCCTTTCAGGGCAATTTACGCAATTGATGAAAAGCAATTCCACGATGATTTTTACCCTAATGGAAATGTATAAATTGACCAAGGAACAAAAATATAAATTAGCTGTTATCAATTGGATAGAAACTGTTGAGAAAAAAATGTATAAAAATGGAACTGTTTATGGATTATATTATCCAAATGGAAAAATTAAAAATAAAGATTTGATTAATACGTTTATTTTTATTGATGTGCTTATGGACGCGTATTTTTTTATTGAAAAAAATGCCAGTTATTTAGAACTGGCTAAGGAGATTATTGATAAAAGATTAGAAAAAAAATGGGATAACGGTTTATGTCCGGTAAACTTTGATGAAGATAAGGCTCATATTGATAATCAGGTGGATTTTTCTATTTCTATAAGAAGATACGCCGAACTTTCGGGGGACGAATTTTATTTGAAAGAATCTTATGACCTTATGGAAAAAACTTTACAACTATATAAGGGCGATAAAGGATTTTTTACGAATATCAATTCTTCTGGAAAGCCGCTTGACACGGGCAAGACAAATGCAATAGACCCAAAGTATAATGGGCTATTGCTCAAGGGAATCATACACATGTTAACTATTAAAAAAAACATGTATGATAACCCCAAACTTCACGATCTTTTTAAAGACCGATAATTTTTGCTTTTTTGAATAAAAACAGCAATATTCCAAAATTGAGAAATTGAGTGGCTGTAAGAGCGATCACAGCTCCCAACATGCCGTACAGGGGAAGCAATATGGCTAACAGTAGGATTTGCGTAAAATAGAAAATAGAGTAAAATATATAAAGTTCCTTTGTTTTTTTCTGTGATGTAAGGAAAATAATAAATAATATTTGGGGTACAGACAACAAGGATAGCGCGTATAGTTGAGAATATAAAACAGACTTCATATATTGAGGAAAAAACACTTGGTAAGCATAAGGAGCTAAGAATATATAAATAACGATAATTAAAGCTATTACGGGAAATAATTTAACGATTTTTTTAAGCAAAGTAACTTTAGATTTTTCGTTATTATATTGGCTAAGTTTGGCGAGAGTTAAGGGGCGAAGCGCTTTGAAAAAGGCTCTAACTTGTTGCACGGGAGAAACGGCAAAAAAATATATAGCCAGAGACTCGGCTCCAAGAAAATACCAAATAAGAATTTTGTCCAATTGGCTTGCAACACCCGCTACTATATCTATTAAGCTTAGATGCTTCCCATAAGAGATTACCGAGGGGTCTTGTTTCGCATTAGGGGGTATTTTTTTTATAGTGATTTGAAGAAAAATAAAATATAAAGTAGTATACGAAGCAAAATAAATTAAAAAAATAAAGATAAGGTTTTTAGTTAGCAGCAGAGAGGCAATTAAGGCTATCGTTGAAACAATCCTAATAATGGCGCTATATTTAACTTGAATGTCAAAGCGTTTTTTTCCAATCCAAAAAGCCTCATAAATCATAAAAGAGTTCATCAGAGGCACAAAAACAGCTACAATCAAAAAAGAAGTAGTTAGAGCAATGTTATTGTTTAAAAAGTAATATCCAGCTATAATTAAGCCCGCTATCCCTCCTAAAACCCCCCAGCGAAGCTGTGTTTTTAAAGCGGGTAAAAGAGAACCCTCATATCCTCGCGCCACTGACCTTACTATGGCGGTATTCATTCCAGATAAAGTTGGGATGGCTAAAATTCCGGCAACAGACAATACGTATTGATAGGTGCCGTAAACTTGTTTGGGAAGAAAATTGGCAAAGGCTATGACTAATAAAAAACCCGAAACATTAAATATAATTTTTCCCAAAGCAAGCCAAAAACCGCCTGAGGCAAGATAAACCATATCGGTTTTGGAGTATTTTTCAATCCAGCGAAGAATCCCTATAATCTGTTGTTTTAATCGCATATTTTATTTTAAGCAAAATTATGAACAATAGCAAGATAAAAATTTCCGTTATAATGTCTGTCTTTAACCAAGGTCAATATTTAGAAGAATCAATAAGGAGCATTTTAAGCCAAACTTTTAAAAATTTTGAATTTATCATAGTTAATGACGCATGTTCTGATAAAAGCCCGCAGATATTAAAGTATTGGGCCGACAGGGATTCCAGAATTAAAATAATTACCAACGAGGAGAATATTGGCCTGACCAAGTCGCTGAATAAGGCGATAAAAGAAGCTTCTGGTGAATATATTGTCCGCCAGGATTCAGATGACATATCTTTAGAAGAAAGATTGGAAAAACAAGTTTCTTTTTTAGATCTGCATACAGATGTTAAAATTTTGGGCACTTTTGGCTACAGAATAAGCGAAGACGGAACGATTATTGGCAAACAAAGAGTGCCCGTATCTTCTAATACGATTAAAAAATATATTATAAAAAAAAATCCTTTTATGCATACCTCGGTGATGATGAGAAAAGAAATTATTGAAAAAGTAGGATATTATAATGAGAAATTCAATGCCAGCCAGGATTATGAATTGTGGTTTAGAATTTTAAAAATTGCAAAAGGAGATAATTTACCATTATTTTTGATTAAAAAAAGATATCACAAAAATATGATATCTATAAAAAAAGATAAGGAGCAAATTAAAAATACGATTTTTTTCAGAAAGCAGGCTATAAAAAAAGGAGATTATTCAAAACTTTCCTATTTTTATCTTTTAAGGCCGTATTTGTCTTCAAAACTGCCTGGTTTTTTAAAGATTTTAATTAAAAAAGCTATCTTTAAGCTAAGCCAATAAAAATGGAAAATAAACAAATAAAAGTTTGCTGTGTTGTGTCAGTTGATATTACTCTAAAGTTTATGCTTTTTAACCAGCTAAAATTTTTGCAAAGCGAAGGTTATGATGTTTCAGCTGTCTGCTCTGAAGGAAAGTGGATTAAGGATATTGAACAAAAGGGCATTAAAGTAAAAACAATAAGATTTAAAAGAAAATTTTTTTCTCCGCGTTCCGATATGCACGCTTTTTTTCAATTGTTTAGCTATTTTAAAGCAGAAAAATTTGATATAGTGCATACTCATACGCCAAAACCCGAAATTTATGGACAACTGGTAGCCAAACTTGCTGGAGTTCCTATTATTATTGATACTTTGCATGGGTTTGACTTGTCGCCCGATACGCGATTTTTCCAGAAAAAAATGTTTGTTTTTCTGCAGAGATTCGCGGCAAAATGTTCAGATGTAATTTTTTCTGTAAGCAAAGCGGTTATTGATAGGGCAATTGAAGAGAAAATTTGCAAACCCAGTTTGTTAAAATATTTAGGCAGGGATATTGATACTAATAGGTTTAACCCTGAAAGATTTTCCAAAGAATTTATTTTGAATAAAAAAAAGAAGTTTGGAATCAGTCCCGACAAAAGAGTTATCGGCATTGTGGCAAGATTGGTTGAAGAAAAAGGTTATTTTGAGCTTTTTGAATCGTTCAGGTATGTGCTTAATAAATTTCCTAATTCTCAGTTATTAGTTATCGGCCCCAAAGAGCCAGAGAAAAAAGACCAAATCAGCCAGGAATCTGCAAGAAAATACCATATAGAAAAAAATACAATCTTTTTAGGTGAAAGGAGCGATGTTGATGAAATTTATCCTTTAATGGACATATTTGTTTTACCAACGCACAGAGAAGGGGTGGGAGCGTCAATTTTAGAGGCGTCATCTATGGAAAGACCGGTAATAGCTTGCGATACCGGAGGATGCCCTGAAGCTGTAAGCAACGGAGAAACAGGCATTTTAGTTCCAGTAAAAAATATAAAAAAATTAACAGAGGCTATTTTATATCTTTTTAACAATCCAAATATCGCAAAAGAAATGGGCAGGCAGGGCAGAGAAAAAATTTTAAGAGAGTTTAAACAGGAATTAGTTTTAGAAAGATTAAAAACAGAATACCAGCGCCTTGTAAATGAAAAATTAAAGCAATAATTAAGATGGAAAAAGATATTGAGGGCATAAAAACATGAAAAAAAATAAATCTATACAGCAAAGTATTAAAAGAATAATTGATTTTTTGGTGTCGCTGTCGGTTTTAATTGTGTTATTCCCGATTTTTTTGATTATAGCCATTTTAATAAAATTAGATTCAAAAGGTCGTGTGTTGTTTGTGCATGAAAGGGTAGGGGAAAATGGAATAAAATTTAAATTTTATAAATTTAGAACAATGGCAGAAGATGCTCCAGATACCGGAATCGAAGATATAACCGAAAAAGATCCGCGGATAACAAAAATTGGAAAATTTTTAAGAGAATGGACAATTGATGAGTTTCCACAATTTATTAATATTCTGAAAGGAGACATGAGCTTAGTAGGCCCGAGGCCCATGCCAGAATATAAAGGTGAAAATGAAAAATTAAAAAAACTCTGGCAAAAAAGATTATTGAGAAAGCCAGGATTGGTCAGTTTAGTTGATATCAAAGGCAGGGCGCTGGTTCCATGGGAAAAAAGGTTTGAATACGACAATTGGTATATTGATAATTGGTCTTTACGGCTGGATTTTAAAATTTTAATTTTAGGGTTTTTTGTTGTTTTATCCAGAAAAGGCGTCTACGGCGAGCAGGGAGGCCCCAATTCTTGAAAAAGTCAGGATGGATATTGTTACTTTACGCGATTTATGTAAAGTAGTTTTTATATTGATTTATGGAGAAGATCTGATAATATAGAATAATATAAAAAATATAAGCATTTTTATGAAAATACTAGTAATAGCTCCGCATCCAGACGATGAAGTTTTAGGTTGCGGAGGAACAATTAAAAAACATATAAATTCAGGAGATGAGGTGTATTTATGCGAAGTAACAAAATCTTATACTCCTGACTGGACGGAAGCATATATTGCGCAGGAAATGAATGAATTAGAGAATTCCAGTAAGTTTTTAGGGATAAAAGAAACATTTTTATTGGACTTACCGGCGGTAAAATTAGATATTTTTAGCCAAAAAAAACTAAATGATTTACTATCGGAAATTACTCAAAAAATAAAACCAGAAATACTATATATTCCTTTTTATGGTGATATTAATAGCGACCATCGTTTGGTTTCTATGGCCTGCCTAGTGGTCGCTAGACCGAGGCCAGGGTCTTTTATAAAAAAAGTTTTAGCGTACGAAGTCCTTTCTGAAACGGAATGGGGGCCTCCTGCCTTTGAAAATTTTGTACCGAATATATATATTGATATATCTTCAACGATTAAAGAAAAATTGAAAGCATTGTCTTGCTATAAAAGTCAATTGGCGCCTTATCCGCACCCAAGATCTTTGGAGGCGACAGAAATTTTAGCAAAAAAAAGAGGCACCGAAGCGGGTTTGCACTACGCCGAATCCTTTATGCTTTTAAAGGAAATAATATGAACGTCTGTTTAGCCGATAAAAGCGACGCGCTTCAGATTTCCGCAATCCATCAGAAAGAATTAGGAAAAGGTTTTTTAAGCTCGCTCGGAGTCCCTTTCTTACAGAAATTCTATGAGGCGATTATTGGTTCAAAATATAGTTTTTGCATTGTCGCTAAAGAAGGGGATGTTGTGGACGGTTTTGTTTCAGGCGTTGTTGATATCGGTCTCTTTTATAAATATTTTATTTATAAATATTTTTTTGTTTTGATCCCAGTATTCTTGCCGAAAATTTTTAGTTTTACTGCAGTAAAAAAAATTATTGATAATATTTTTTATCCTCAAAAAATCAAGAATTTGCCGGCGGCAGAATTATTGACGTTTGCAGTAAAAAAAGAATTTCAGAGGCAGGGAGTAGGAAGCTGGCTTTTGAAAAGTTTTGTTGACGAAATGAAAATCCGACGCGTTAAAATTTTTAAAGTTTTAGTCGGTAAAGAAATGGACTCTGTAAAATTTTATGAAAAAACCGGCTTTCAAAAAATTGAAGAAATTAATCTTCATAATAAAGAGTCCTCGATTATCTTTATTTGTAAAGTAATATGATACCTCTTTCAAAACCAGACATAACTGACAAAGAAAAAAAAGCCGTGCTGGGAGTTTTAAAAACTTCTTGTTTAAGTTTGGGAAAAAAATATAAGGAGTTTGAAAAAATAATGGCTGAATTTGCCGGAGTTAAATATGCCGTTGCCGTAAATTCAGGAACCAGCGGATTGCATTTAATAATAAGGGCCATGGGAATTAATGAGGGCGACGAGGTAATAACAACGCCTTTTTCTTTTATTGCTTCATCAAACTGTATTTTATTTGAAGGGGCAAAACCAGTTTTTATTGATATTGATGAAAATACTTTTAATATTGATGTTAAAAAAATAGAGGAAAAAATAACAGCTAAAACAAAAGCTATTTTAGCAGTAGATATTTTTTCTCAGCCAGCTGATTGGCAGGAATTAAAAAGAATAGCCAAAAAACATAATCTTTATTTAATTGAAGATTCAGCTGAGGCGATAGGCTCTAAGTATAAAGGAAAAAAATGCGGAAGTTTCGGAGATGCGGCTGTTTTTGCTTTTTATCCAAACAAACAAATTACCACAGGGGAGGGCGGAGTAATTTTGACAAACGACAAAAAAATTTATGAATTGTGCCAGAGCATGGCAAACCAGGGCAGAAAAGTTAAAAATGGAAAATGGTTAGAGCATATTAGGCTTGGTTATAATTACAGGTTAGACGAAATGAGCTGTGCCATTGGAATTTCGCAAATGAGAAGAATTAAAGAAATTCTAAGGAAGCGAGCAAAAGTTGCCGGGCTTTACAATAAAAAATTAATGCTGATTGAAGATTTAGAAATTCCTTATATAGAGCAGGGAAACAAATTAAGCTGGTTTGTTTATGTTGTTAAGTTATCTCAAAAATTTACAGGCAAAAAAAGAGATAAAATAATAAAAAAAATGGGAGAGAAAGGCATACAATGCGGAAATTATTTTCAGCCAATACACTTGCAGCCGTTTTATAAAAAAGAGTTTTTATATAAAAAAGGAGATTTTCCTGTTTGCGAAAGCATAAGCGGCAGAACGCTGGCTTTGCCGTTTTTTAACGATTTAACAGAAAAAGAAATAGACTTTGTGGCAAGAAATTTAAAAGAAATTTTATTTAATGTATAGCATATTTAAAAGAACATCTTTAAACCGGACATTATTTTTTATAATAACTGACATTTTTTTTATCGCGCTTTCTGTGTGGCTGTCTTTTATTTTAAGGTTTGACGGCAATATACCATCCCAATATTCGCCGTTTATTTACAGAATGATTATACTGGCTGTAATTTTTATAATTCCAACATTTTATTTTCAAAAACTCTATTCTTTTTCGTGGTCGTATGTTTCAGCTAATGAGCTAATTTCTCTATTTAAAGCAATAACTATTGCTTTTATATTTTTATCAATAACTATTTTTCTTTCTTATTATTTCCCCCATTTTATAAACTTCCCAAGGTCAACAATTTTTGCCAGCTATATTTTGGTGTTTATTTTTACAGGCGGCACGCGTTTTGCAAAAAGAATTTATTTAAGGATTTTTGACAGCGGGAAATTTTCTGAAAAAGAAAAAACTTTAATAGTGGGGGCAGGAGATGCGGGAGAGCAAATTTTGCGAAGCATTATTTCTTCACGCAAAAGCAAGTATTCTCCGGTCGGTTTTGTTGACGACAATAAAATAAAGCAGGGGGTTATGATACATGGATTTAAAGTTTTGGGAAAAATTTCAGATATTCCCAAAGTTGTTGCAGAAAAACAAATTAAAAAACTTATCATTGCTCTGCCTTCAGCTGGAAATAAAATAATTAAAGATGCGGTTGAATTAGGCAGAAAAGCCGGGGTTAGAAAAATTAAAATTGCCCCAGCTTTGTCTGAAATAATCAGGGGCGAGGTTTCTTTTAAGAATCTAAAAACCGTTGAAGTTGAAGATTTGCTTGCCCGAAGCAAAGTTTTACTTAATACAAAGCAGATAGAAGATTTTATAAAAAATAAAACCATTTTAATTACTGGCGCCGCCGGCTCAATTGGGTCTGAACTTTCGCGCCAAACAGCAAATTTTCACCCTTTAGAGCTTTTAATTTTAGACCAAGACGAAACAGGCATATTTAATATCTCAGAGAAATTAAAAGACAGCCATCCTGATTTAAATATCAAGTCTTTTATTGCAGATGTAAGGGATAAAAACAAAATAAATGAAATTTTTGAAAAATTTAAGCCAAAAGTTGTTTTTCATGCGGCAGCCTATAAGCACGTTCCCTTAATGGAGGAAAATCCAGATGAAGCTGTAAAAAATAATATTTTTGGCACAAAAGTTGTGGCAGAATCAGCTATGAATTTTGGCGCTGAGAAATTTATTTTTATATCAACAGACAAAGCAGTTAATCCCACATCTGTTATGGGCGCAACAAAAAGGGCAGGAGAAATGTTGTGCCAGGTATTTAACCAAAAAAATAATACGATGTTCATTTCTGTTAGGTTTGGCAACGTATTAAACAGCAGGGGAAGCGTCATCCCAACATTTAAAGAACAAATAAGCAGGGGCGGTCCTGTGGAGGTTACGCATCCCGATATGAAAAGATATTTTATGTTAATATCAGAGGCTTGTTTGCTAGTGATGCAAGCCTCAGCTATGGGAAAAGGCGGAGAAGTTTATATTTTAGATATGGGCAAGCCTGTTAAAATTTTTGATTTAGCCAGAGAAATGATAAAATTATCTGGCATGGAGCCAGATAAAGACATAGCAATAGTATTCACAGGCGCGAGGCCCGGGGAAAAATTATTTGAAGAAATTTTAACAATAGAAGAAGGAGCTGTAGCCACGCAAAATCAAAAGATTTTTATAGCTAAACTTTCTGATGTGAATTTATCTGAATTAGAGGAAAAAATAAAAAGTTTAGAAAATATTATAAATAAATCAGACAAAAAAGAGATAATATCTTTTCTTAAAAATTTTATCCTATCTTATAAAAATAATTAAAATTTTTATGCTACAATAAAAGAATATTAAAAGTATGAAATTATTCCAGCGCAAAATTATTATTTTTTCTATGTGCCTTTTAGGCGCTATTTTTACATATTCTGGAGTTATGGCAGCAACTTTTAGCGAAGTTGTAAATTTTAATATAGATGAAAATTTTGATGTTTCAGACAGACAACAAATAACAACTATTTTAATTAAAACTGCGCCAAATCTTTATTTTTATGTTGAAAAAAGCTGGTGGGATTTTCAAGTTCAGGGAAAGCAAAACGAAATTTTATTACGTTTAGATATCCTATCAACAGAATTCCAAGATAAAATTTATCCCACGCTTACTTCTGTTTTTGGAAATGAGTGGAAGCCAGGAGTTGACGGCGACAGCAGAATTACAGTTTTATTTCATTCAATGAAGGAAGGTTCTGGGGGCTACTTCCGCTCAGCAGATGAATATATTAAACTTCAGGCGCCAAATTCAAATGAAAGAGAGATGGTTTATTTGCCAATTTCCTATATTGACAATCCTCAATTAAAAGTATTTTTGGCTCATGAATTTGCGCACTTAATAACTTTTAACCAAAAAAATAAAACATTTGGCGTAGAGGAAGAAGTTTGGCTCAACGAAGCAAGAGCAGATTATACATCAACGATTTTAGGCTACGACAGCGCCTATCAGGGGAGTAACCTTCAAAAAAGGGTTAATGATTTTTTACAGAAACCATATGATTCTTTAACTGAGTGGCAGGATACAAAATACGACTATGCGGTCGTGAGCTTGTTTAATAGATATTTAGTAGACCATTATAGCATAAACATTTTAATAGACTCATTAAAAACTAAATTAGCGGGCATACCGAGTATAAATAAGGCGCTTGCAGAGAATGGATATAAAGAGGACTTCGCTCAAATTTTTACCAATTGGACAATAGCTGTAGCAATCAATGATTGCTCTGTAAATTTAAAGTATTGCTATTTAACTACGAGCCTGAAAAATTTGAGAATAAATCCAGCTCTTAATTTTTTGCCAATTATAGGCAATAGCTCGTTATCTGTTTCAAATGTCATTAAAAACTGGGCAGGCAACTGGCAAAAATTTATTGGAGGAAATGGAGATTTAAAATTGGAATTTTCTAGCTTAGCAAGTCTTAATTTTCAAGTTCCTTATATAATTTACGACAAAGACAATAACTATTCAGTAAAATTTTTAAAACTGGATAGAAATGAAAAAGGCAAAATTGATATTAAAAAATTCGGGGAAGATTATAACTCATTGATTATTATTCCTTCTTTACAGACAAAACTTTCAGGATTTGACGGTTTTGAATTTACATATCCTTATAGTTTTACTGTTTCAATTACAGGAGAAGTTTCAAACGAAGAACAGGCATTAATACAAAAACTTTTAGCGCAAATTGATTCTCTAAAAAAACAAATTGCGGCGATTCTGGCTCAACGGGGAGGCGGCGGAAACACGGGTAATCTTTGCAATAGATTGGATAGCAACTTATATTTAGGCCTGCAAAATAGCGATGATGTGAAGTGTCTGCAGAATTTTTTAAAACTTCAAGGGCAGGATATATATCCTGAAGGATTGGTTACGGGAATTTTTGGCAGCTTGACAAAACAGGCCGCAATAAGATTTCAGGAAAAATATGCTTCTGAAATTTTAATTCCAGTCGGCCTTCTAAGGGGGACTGGCTATGTCGGCGAAGTCACAAGGGTAAAAATAAATTCTATTTTAAATGGAGGATAAAATTTTACAAAAATTACCGGGAATACAAAGAAATATTTTGCTGAAAGATTATACAACTTACAAAATTGGCGGCCCGGCTAAATACTTTTTTATTGCGAAGGCAAAGGAAGATTTAATAATTGCATTAAAAGCGGCCAATGAATTTAATCTGCCTGTTTTTATTTTGGGCGGAGGAAGCAATCTTTTAGTGTCTGACAATGGATTTTTGGGGCTAATTATTAAAATGAATATTTCTGGCGTAAAATTCAAAGGAAGCGAGGCAGTTATTGGAGCTGGCTATAATTTAACAAAATTAGCTGGTTTATCTGCAAAAAATGGCCTTTCGGGTTTAGAATGGGCTTTTGGAATACCGGGGGCAACCGTTGGCGGAGCCATATACGGGCATGCCCAGGCATTTGGCGCAAAAATTTCTGATTTGGTAGAAAGCGTTGAAGCAATAAATCTTAAAACCTTCAAATCAAAAATTTTTACAAAAAAGCAGTGCCAATTTTCTTTAAAAAACAGCATTTTTAAAAAAAATAAAAATTGGGTTATTGTTTCTGCTATTTTAAAATTTAGCAAAAGAGACAAGAAAAAGATTAGAGAAAGAATAAATAATTTTTCAGCTTACAGAAAAAAGGGGCACCCAATGTCTTTTTCATCAGCTGGTTCTACATTTGTCAATACAGAAAAGAAAATTACCAATAAAAAGCTTTTAGAAAAATTTCCCGCATTAAAAGAATTCAATAAAAGAGGGGTTATACCGTCTGGTTATTTAATAGAAGAGGCGGGGTTAATGGGAAAAAGAATTGGAAACGCAAAAATTTCAGAAAAACACGCTAATTTTATTGTTAACTTAGGCGGAGCCAAAGCAGAAGACGTTTTTAAATTAATAAATTTGGCTAAGAAAAAAGTAAAAGAAACTTTCGGCGTATTATTAGAAACAGAAGTCCAATTAGTGGGATTTAAAAAATAATTAAATAATTATTTTAAAAATGAAAATCATAATAAGAACAAAAAATATTGAGTTAACAAAAAGCTTTAAAAATTTTATAGAAGAAAAAATTGGCAGTCTCAAAAAATTTATAGATATTTTAAAAAAAGAAGAAAATAAAAACACCTTAGCTGAAGTATTTTTTGAAACTCAAAAAGAATCTAAGCATCATAATAAGGGGCAGGTTTTTAGGTCAGAGGCTATGATTTTACTCCCAGGTAAAAAAATAGTGGCGCAGTCAGCTGGAGATGATTTGCTTTTAACGGTGGTGGAAATTAAAGACAAGCTTCAGCAGGAAATTAAAAAATATAAATTAAAAAAAATAGAATCGCCAAGGCGCGAACAAAGAAAAAATAAAAAATAAAATTATTATGGTGCCAACAAAAATGTTTTTTACAAAAGGCGTTGGTGTTGCCAGACAACATCTAATGTCTTTTGAAATGGCTTTGAGGGATGCCGGAATTGAAAAATTTAATTTAGTTACAGTGTCTAGTATTCTGCCGCCTGGATGTCAAAAAATTACGAAAGAAAAAGGATTAGAATTTTTAAAGCCAGGAGAAGTTGTGTTTTGCGTTATGGCAAGAAACAGCACCAATGAACCAAACAGGTTAATTGCCGCTTCCATAGGATGCGCAGTGCCAGCTGACAAAGGCCAGCAGTATGGATATTTATCAGAGCACCATCCTTTTGGCGAGACAGATGAAAAAGCAGCAGATTGCGCAGAAGATATGGCAGCCACAATGTTGGCAACTACCTTGGGTGTTGATTTTGACCCAAATACTGCTTGGGATGAAAGAGAAAAAGTTTACAAACTTTCAGGAAAAATAGTTAATACAACAAATGTAACCCAGTCAGCCCAGGCAAACAAAGACGGGCTTTGGACAACAGTGGTTGCTGCAGCTATTTTCGTGCCTTAAATTTTAATCTAAATATAATTAAACTGCATTGAATAAATGCGGTTTTTCGTATAATGTGAATATATATAAAAATATATATAACCCAAGGATATTTGTATGTCAATTTTAACTAAGATATTTGGAGATCCCAACGAAAAATATATAAAGAATCTCCAGCCGATAGTCGAAAAAATAAATTCTTTTTCCGCCCCAGGCGGACCAGCCTCGGACTGGGAGCTAAAAGAGAAAACTTCGGAGCTTAAGGAAAGATTAGTAAAAGGGGAAACTCTGGACGATATTCTGCCAGAGGCTTTTGCTTCAGTTAGAGAGGCCGCCAAAAGAACCTTAAACCAGCGTCATTTTGACAGCCAGTTAATAGGAGGCATTGCGTTACATCAAGGCAAGGTTGCTGAAATGAAAACCGGTGAAGGTAAAACTTTGGCAGCTACGCTCCCGGCCTATTTAAATGCACTGACAGGCCTTCCAGCGCACATAGTAACTGTAAACGACTATTTGGCAAAAAGAGATATGGTTTGGATGGGGCAGATTTATGAGGCTCTGGGGCTATCTACCGGATGCATTGTAAACGAATCAGGATATGTGTACGACAAAGAATACAAAAATACTGAAAAAGCCGCTCCAGATGGGCGAGCCTCGCTCAACGAAATTGAGCGGGACCAATTAAGGGACATTGTAGGAGGGTTTAAAATTGTGCAGGATTATTTAAAGCCTGTTTCAAGAAAAGAAGCTTATTTGGCGGACATCACATACGGAACAAATAATGAATTTGGTTTTGATTATTTAAGAGATAATATGGCTTATGAGTTAGAGCAACAAGTTCAAAGAGAGCATAATTTTGCCATTGTTGACGAAGTGGATTCAATTTTAATTGATGAAGCCCGCGTGCCGTTAATTATTTCAGGAGCAGAAGAAGAAGCAACAGATAAATATTACCAATTTTCAAAAGTTGTGGCTCACTTGGAAAAAGGTGAAGATTATACAATTGACGAAAAATTAAAAACAGTAAATTTTACTGAAACTGGCCAAGACAAAGTTGTTAAAAAATTAGGTTCTGACCCCTGGGCTGAAAACGATATTGCTGTTACTCATCAGTTAGAATCTGCATTAAGGGCAAAAACTTTATTTTTGAAAGACAGGGATTATGTTGTGAAGGGCGGAGAGATTTTAATTATAGATGAATTTACCGGCAGAATATTGCCTGGGCGCCGCTGGTCTTCTGGCTTGCATCAGGCAGTGGAGGCGAAAGAGGGGGTTGAAGTAAAACCGGAATCTGTAACTTTCGCAACTATTACTTTCCAAAATTATTTTCGTCTTTATAAAAAAATATCTGGAATGACAGGTACTGCCTTAACTTCTGCAGAAGAATTAGATAAGGTTTACAAATTGGAAGTCGTTGTAATTCCGACCAATAAACAAATGCAAAGGCAAGATTTGCCAGACAAAGTTTATAAAACAGAAAGCGGAAAATTTATGGCGGCAGTAAGAGAAATTAAAGAGCTTCACGAAAAAGGCCAGCCGATTTTAGTTGGCACAAGATCTGTTGAAAAAAATGAATATTTAGGAAAAGTATTAGAAATTCAGGGGATTCCCCATCAGATTTTAAATGCTAAAAATCACGAAAAAGAAGGAGAAATTATTGCCCAAGCAGGCCGAAGGGGAGCTGTAACAATTGCCACAAATATGGCTGGCCGCGGCGTTGACATAATTTTAGGAGGAAATCCGGCAAGTCCAGAAGAAGCAGAAGAAGTAAAAAAATTAGGAGGGCTTCATGTTATAGGAACAGAACGCCATGAGGCAAGAAGAATTGATAATCAATTAAGGGGAAGGTCGGGCAGACAGGGAGATCCAGGCTCCTCTCAATTTTTTGTTTCATTGGAAGACGATTTAATGAGAATTTTTGGCGGAGACAGAATTAAAAATTTAATGACAGCTCTTAATGTGCCAGAAGACGAGCCAATTCAAGCTGGCATTATATCTGGCGCCTTAGAATCAGCCCAAGGAAAAATAGAAGGTTTTAATTTTGACGCCAGGCATCACTTATTAGAATATGACGACATAATGAATAAACACAGAGAAATAATATACAAGAAACGCAAAGCGATTCTTGATAATTTTCAATTTTCAATTTTCAATTTTCAATCAAATCTGAATGGCCAAAATTCAAATTATAAAAATGGATTGCGAGAGTATATTTTAGATATTGTGAAAAAACATGGTTATACAGAAGAAGATTACAATAAAAAAGAAAAAGAAATTGGCGAGGCAAATATGCGGCAGGTTGAAAAGTTTATAAGCTTGAAAGTTTTAGATACTTTTTGGCAAAGCCATCTTTCGGATATGGAGCATTTGCGAGATTCGGTTAGATTAAGAGCTTACGGCGGCCAAGACCCTTTAATTGAATATAAAAATGAAAGCCATAGAATGTTCCAACAGCTTTTACAAATAATTGATGCCAATATCGCAGAAAATATTTTTAAAACCAGCGCGCAAAAAGCCACCTCGTCCCAAGGGGCAGGCGAGCCTCGACCAAATGAAACATTTGGACGGGAAGTTGGCAGAAATGATTTATGTCCCTGCGGGTCAGGCAAAAAATATAAAAAGTGCCACGGGAAGTAATATTAAATAAAATTTTATGGAAAAAACAACAACAATACTTTCAGAAGAGCATAAGCACATATTAAGCGTGATTGATGCTCTGTTTGAAGAATGCAGCAACTTTAAATCGGGCAAGCAGTTAGACAAAGAGTTTTTTTGCAAAGCTATTGATTTTATTAAAAACTATGCAGATAAATTTCACCATGCAAAAGAGGAAAACATTTTATTTAAAGAACTGAATAAAGATACTACAGAAATGCACTGCAATCCAACACAGCAAATGCTTTATGAGCATGATTTGGGAAGGGGTTTTGTAAAAGGTATGGAAGAGGGAATAAAAGAAAACAATAGCGCTAAGGTTATAGAAAATGCGGAAAATTATGCCCAACTATTAAAGGAGCACATTTTTAAGGAAGACAATATTCTATATCCGATGGCTGACGATGCATTAAGCCAATCGGCACAGGAAGAAATGTTAAAAATGTTTTTACAGGCTGAAGAGAAATTTGAAAAAGGAGCCAAAGAAAAATATTTATCCATTGCCAAAGAGCTTAAGAAATAATATGAAAAAAATAATGACGCTTTGCATAATTCATCAGCATTCAAAAATATTGCTTGGAATGAAAAAGCGCGGGTTTGGAGCCGGAAGGTGGAACGGTTTTGGCGGCAAACTTTTAAGCGGCAAAAAATTCAAAGGAGAATTTCTTTTTGGAGAATCAGATTCTATTCTTGAAAAAGATTTAGCAGAAGTTGAGGAATTATGAGGATTATAGCACATCTTGATATGGATGCATTTTTTGCTTCGTTGGAGGAAGCAGGAAGCGAGATATTTTATGGCAAGCCCATTGTTGTGGGAGCTGACCCAAAGGGTGGGTATGGAAGGGGTGTTGTTTCCACTGCAAATTACAAAGCGCGTGAATACGGAATAAAATCTGCTTTACCAATTTCACGGGCGTGGCAGTTGTCACAAAAAGCAAAATCTGAAAGAAAACCCGAGGCCATTTTTGTACAGCCAGATTTTGAGAGATATGAAAAAGCTTCCCGAGAAGTTTTTGGAATAATTAAAAAACATTGTGATTTGGTGGAACCGGCCAGCATAGACGAATTTTATTTTGATTTATCTTCTGGTAAAAGTTATAAAAAAGCAGAAAAAATTTGTTTAAAAATAAAACAGGAAATAAAGGAAAAACTAAAAGTTACCTGTTCTGTTGGAATTGGTCCGAATAAATTGATAGCAAAAATTTCTGCAGGAATAAAAAAGCCAGACGGGCTTTTTTTAGTTAAGGCCGAAGAAGCAGAAAAATTTTTAGAGCCTTTGCCAATACGAGAAATTCCGGGCATCGGCCCCAAAACGGAAAAATTGTTTAACGACAAAGGAATAAAAATTGTGAAAGATTTAAAAAAATTTTCAGAAAATAACTTGATTAGTTTTTTAGGAAAATTAGGAGAAGATATATATGATAAGGCAAGGGGAATTGATAATTTGCCAATTATTGAAAACAGAACAGCAAAATCAATTGGCGAACAGGCAACCTTTCAACAAAATTCTTTAAATTTTATTTACATTGGCGAGGTTTTTGATAATCTTTGCAAAAGTGTTTTTAAAAGATTTATAAACAGCGATTTTAAAAGTTTTAAAACTATAGCAATTACAGTGCGGTTTTCAGATTTTGAAACAAAAACAACTGCAAAAACATTGGCAAAGCCAATTAGCAAGGAAAAAGATTTTAAGCTTGAATCCTTAAGACTTTTATTGCCATATTCAGACCGCAGAAAAAATCCGCATCAAAAACTAATTCGTTTAATAGGCGTTAAAATAGAAAAATTCAATGAGTAAAATAAAAATAATATTATTTTTATTAATTTTTATAGCTGCCTTTTTAGCAGGTGTGTATTTTAAGGATGACATTGTAAGATTTTATAATTCTGCCAGCAAGCAAGCTCAAGATTTTCAAAAAACAGACATTGGCATAACATTGTCTGAGGCGGGGAAGGAAATATTTTCTCCGCCTCCGTTGAGAGTTGGGGGAGCTGAAAGCCAGGTTGTTTTATTAAAAAGCAAAATTATTGCAGAAACAAATCTGCAAAGGCAGGAAAACCCGCCTACCGGCGAGGCAGGCGGAAATTTAAAAGCGCTAAAAGAAAACGCAAAGCTCACCGAGGCAGCTGCAGTAAAAGCAAATGACATGTTCAAAAACCAATACTTTGAGCATGTTTCGCCTTCGGGAGTTGACCCTGGCAAATTAGCGCAGAATTACGGATATGACTATATAGTTGCAGGCGAAAATTTAATACTTGGAAATTTTGGTTCAGAAAAAGAATTAGTTCAGGCGTGGATGGACAGCCCCGGGCACAGAGCTAATATTTTAAACAGCAGATACACAGAAATTGGAGTGGCAATAATTAAAGGCGCTTATAAGGGTGAAACTGTTTGGATAGGCGCGCAGGAATTTGGGCTTCCATTATCAAGTTGTAGCCAGCCAGACAATATTTTAAAGAATGAAATTGATTCAGAAAAAGCGCAGCTGGATAATTTGTCTTTGCAAATTAACCAAAAAAAGGCGGAAATTGACAATACAAACACAAGGTCGTCAGCTTACAGGCAAATGATTGATGATTATAACCAGCTGGTTTCGCAATATAACTCGCTGGCAAGCAGAGTAAAAGAAAATATTGCAGATTATAACAGCCAGGTAAATATTTTTAATAATTGTGTTAGCAGCAAATGAAAATAGCAATTATTTCAGATACGCATGGAAATGCGGCGAATTTTAAAAAAACTGTTGCGTGGCTTAATAAAGAAAATATTAGGCTGATTTTGCATGCAGGAGATATTGGAAGCCCTGAAAGTTTAGAAGAATCGCTTGAAGATTTTAAGGGAGAGCTTTTGGGAGTTTTGGGAAATATGGATAAAGATTATAAAATTTTAATTGAAGAATATAATAAAATACCGCGAATAAAAATTGAAGAAAAAATATTAAAAACAAAGCTGGAGAGTAAAAACATAGCCATAACTCATAAGCCAGAAGATGCAAGAATTTTAGCAGAGTCAACAAAATTTGATTTGGTTTTTTATGGGCACACGCATAAGCCGCGCCTTGAAAGAAAAGGAGAATGCCTATTAATTAATCCTGGCGAATTGGCAGGCCAAATTTTTAAGCCGTGTTTTGCAGTTTACGATACAGAAACAGAAAAATTAGAGCTTAAAATTTTAGAGAAACTATAATCGACTACTAAAACGAGCGATCGCTTAAATTCGCAGTTGGTTTTTAAATTAGTTGGTTGACTATTTCGGGAACAAGGGATATAATAAAAAAATTATTTTAATTGAAGCTTGGAGAGGTTTATGGCGCAGAAATATTATATTTTTATTGGAGTTTTAATCTTGGCAATTTTTGCCGGGATTTTTTCATATCCGAATTATTTTAATAAATCAGTTGATTTTTTGAACCAAAAATTTTTATGGACTTTGCCGCATTTTTGGGAGAAGCCATATATTTTGGGCCTAGATTTGCAGGGAGGGGTTAATTTGGTTTATCAGGCAGATTTGAGCGCAGTTGAAGATAAATCAGGAGCTATGCAGGGGTTGAGAGATGTTATTGAAAGAAGGGTTAATATGTTTGGCGTGTCAGAGCCGGTTGTGCAAATTCAGGGGCAGGACAGATTAGTTGTTGAGTTGCCTGGAGTTACAAATGTTGAGCAGGCAATAAATATGATAGGCCAAACTCCTTATTTGGAATTTAATGAACAAAAAACAGAAGAGGAAAGCGCTAAGATTATAGAAAAAATAAAAGAACTGCAAGATGCGCAGGCTAAAAAAGAAGACATAACAAAAATAAAAGATTGGCAATTGGCATTGCAAAATCCTTATTTTAAGCCAACCGAATTAACTGGAAAATATTTAAAATCAGCTATAGTTATTTTTGACCAAACAACTTACAAGCCTCAAATAGAGCTTAAGTTTGATGACGAGGGGGCAAAGTTGTTTGAGCAAGTTACGGCCCGCAATATTAAAAAACCGCTGGCGATTTATTTAGACGGCGCATCTATTATTGATACTTCAGGCGATGGCAAAATTGACGCTAACGATTCATATTCGCCGATTGTGCAAGATAAAATAACTGGGGGCAAGGCAGTAATTACTGGCGACATGAGCGCAAAAACAGCCAATGATATTGTCAGAAGATTGAACTCTGGAGCTTTGCCTGTAAAAATTGGTAGCCCGATTTCGCAGGAAACAGTAGGTCCCACTTTGGGCTCAGTTTCTTTGCAAAAATCTTTGTGGGCTGGAATTTACGGATTTTTGGCAGTAGTTGTTTTTATGGTGGTATTTTACAGGCTTCCTGGACTGCTTGCGTCCCTGGCCCTTGTGATTTATGTAGCGCTGACGCTTGCTTTATTTAAATTAATTCCTATTACTTTAACTTTAGCTGGAATTGGCGGATTTGTTTTATCTATAGGAATGGCAGTTGATGCTAACATTTTAATTTTTGCCAGAATGAAAGAAGAAATAAAATCTGGCAAAGATTTACCCTCAGCAATTGACGAAGGATTTGCCCGCGCTTGGCCATCAATAAGAGACAGCAACTTTAACTCTTTAATTGTGTGCGCAATTTTATTTATTTTCGCAACTTCATTTATTAAAGGGTTTGCGTTTACTTTGAGTCTTGGAATTATCGTAAGCTTGTTTTCCGCAATTTTTATAACAAGAATTTTCTTGATGATTTTTATAGGCTCAAAGTTAGAAAAATTAAAATGGCTTTTATAATTATATGAATTTTCAATTTACTAAATATTCAACAGTTTATTATATAATTTCTGGAATTTTAATAATTGCAGCTGTTGCTTCTTTAATTATATTTGGATTAAAATTTGGTATTGAGTTTACCGGCGGAAGCAATATGGAAGTAAGTTTTGAAAAAAGGCCATCTAATGAGGAAATGCAGAAAAATTTATCCAGCCTTAATTTAGGCAAAATTATTGTTCAGCCGACTGGAGCCAATAGCGCAGTCTTGCAACTTAAAGGAATTGACGAAGCGACGCATCAACAGATACTTTTAGAACTTAATAAATTATCAAAAACTGACGAAAAAAGTTTTCAGTATATAGGGCCGTCTGTGGGCCAGGAGCTTAAAAACAAAACAGAATTGGCAATAGTTTTGGCTTTGCTTTCAATAACCTTATATATTGCTTTTGCTTTCAGAAAAGTGTCAAGGCCGGTTGCTTCATGGAAATACGGCATTACTTCTTTGATCGCCCTTTTTCATGATATTTTGATTCCGTTGGGCGTTTTTTCTGTTTTGGGCAGATTTTATAATACTGAAATAACAATTCCAATAATAGCAGCTTTATTAACCATTTTGGGTTTTTCGGTGCACGACACGATTGTTATTTTTGACAGGATTAGAGAAAATATTTTAAGAAAGGGAATGGGGCAGTTTGACGAAATTGTTGACTGGAGCTTAAACCAAACAATAGGCAGATCTATTAGCACAGTAGCAACTGTTTTATTGGTGATGTTTTCGCTTTTCTTTTTTGGCGGCGAAACCCTTAAATCTTTTTCATTGGCTTTAATAATAGGAATAACTTCAGGGGCATATTCTTCTATATTTATTGCCGGCCCCTTGTTAGTGAGCTGGAAAAAGCGGGACGAGAAAAGGCTTGCGAAAAAAGGCCGTTAAAATTGTGCAAAGCAGAAAAAGCAGAAAAGGCTTGACACGGATAATTATATATGGTAAACTACCTAAATAGAGTAAATTATATGGAAAAATTTAATTATTCTCAATTATATTCAAAATTCACCAAAGGCCTTTCGCAAAAGACTAAGGATATTTTTGACCGCCGTTTTGGAGTAAAAACTGGCGTGCCAGAAACATTAGAGGCTATTGGAAAGGATTTAGGAATTACCAGAGAAAGGGTCCGCCAAATAGAGGAGGCTGGTTTTACTTTTGTTAAAAAACAGAACAAAGAAACTTTAGATGGGGTATTTAGAGAGCTTGCCTCTTATTTTAAAGATAACGGAGGCTTTAAAAAAGAAGATATTGTTTTAGATGAATTGGGGGGCAAAAATTCCAGGCCGTATGTATTGTTTTTATTGACCTTAGGAAAACAATTTTCAAGAGTAAGCGAAAAAAAGGACTTTTGCTCTTTTTGGGCAACAGTAGAAAATCCTAAAATAAAAGTTAAAGAAGGGCTGGACTCGCTGGCTTTAAACCTTGCAAAACAGGGAAATCCTTTATTCAAAAAAGATTTTTTTACAAGCTTTGTTTCAAACAGCAATTTTCCGCAGGGAACTTTGGCATCTTATTTAGAAATTTCAAAAAGAATAAAAGAAAACAGGGACGGAAAAATAGGATTGGCAGAATGGGCTGAAATAAAGCCAAGGGGAGTAAAAGACAAAGCTTTTTTGGTTTTCAAAAAGCATGGCAAGCCCCTTCATTTCACAGAGGTTGCCCTGTTTATTGATAAGCTCGGATATAATCAGCCGGAAAAAAAGACATATCCGCAAACAGTTCACAACGAACTAATTAAAGACCAAAGGTTTGTGTTGGTTGGCAGGGGAACTTATGCTTTGTCAGAATGGGGATATTTTCCTGGCACTATTAAAGATATAATTGTTAAAGTTTTGTCAGAAAAAAAAGAAGCGTTGCATAAAGATGAAATTGTAAAACAAGTTCTTTCTCAAAGGTTTGTGGCAAAGAATACTGTGTTAATGAACCTAAACAATAAAAAGCATTTTGATAAAGACCTTAATGGAAATTATTTTCTAAGAAAAACTCAAACAGCATAATCTGGCAGTTGGCGGAAAAACAAAAGCGCCCTCACGGGCGCTTTTGTTTTGCATTAATTAGGGTTATAATATATAAAATAGATAATATTTATGGAAATTTTTAGTATTCTTCTTATCGCCTTATTTATTGCCACGGCAATTTATTATGCAGTGTTTTTTTCATTAATTTATTATTGGCATCTTAAAAAAATCACTTTTGTTATTGTGCCTTTAATTTTTACTTTTGAATTTTTTGCAGTCGGTTTTTTAATAATATCAATAATTTATATTTTAATTAAGTATTTGCCCCAACTTTTTGTTTTATTTAAATAATTATGGCTGTAAACATTAAACCATTATTTTTTTGGACAGAGTCTGTAAAAAAAATTATTTGGGATCCGTTTTGGTGGGTAATTATTATGCTCATTATTTTTTGGGTTCCATTTTTAAGAGTTTGGTGGTGGGTTTTTCTTCCCTTATTTCTTTCAATGCAATTGAAAACTCTTTATTTATGGTGGCTTAATTGGGATTTTGATTACGCAAAAGCAAAATGGGTAATGTTAGAAATAACTCCCCCAAAAGAAGTTTTAATTCCTTTTAAAGCGATGGAGGATGTTTTTTCTATGATTTGGCCTCTTTGGGATCATCCTGTTTTTAGAGAAATATGGTGTGATGGCGAGTTGGATGACGCGCCATACTGGTGTTCTTTTGAACTGGCCAGTATTGAGGGTAAAATACATTTTTATTTAAGGTGCCTTCAAGCGCACAGAGCAATTATTGAGCCGGCGCTTTATTCGCATTACCCTGATTTAGAAATTAAAGAAGTTTCAGATTACACAAAACTTGTGCCGCAAAACGTTCCAAACGAAGAATGGGATATTTATGGAGAAGATTTTATTCTGGCAAAAGAAAACGCTTTTCCAATTAAAACGTATGAAAAGTTTTTTGAGCCGCAAGGCGAAAAAATTTCTGCTGAAGAAAAAAGAATAGACCCTATTATATCTTTGCTTGAGTCGTTGGCAAAATTAGGGAGTGGGGAGCATTACTGGCTACAATTTATTTTAATGCCTATACTTTCCCCTGACACAGATTATGTTAATTTTAAAAAAGAAGGAGAAAATATAGTGAACAAAATTTCAAAACGGCCAGAAAAAAAAGAAACAACTCTTTTTGAAGAATTGGGTTCTATTGTAAGTGATTTAATTATGGGCCCTAAAAAAGAAGGGTCTGGCGAATCAGCCAAATATTCGTGGATTTCTGCCGCAAAAGAAGAATCAGGAGAAAGAGAAATGGTGCTCACTCCAGGTGAAAGAGAAATTATTACGGAAGTGGAAAATAAATTAAAAAAACCGCTTTTTAGAACAACAATAAGAGGAGTTTATATCGCCAAAAGAGAAAATTTCAGACCCCCGAACGGTAAAATTGCAAGGTCTTATTTTCCGCACTTTGCAACAAGTAATATGAACTATTTAAGATTTAGCGGAGACACAAGGACAAAAGTTCACAACATCATGAGAAAGAGAAGAGTGTTTTTAAGAGCAAGAAGAATAATTAGAAATGCCTATCTTAGATTTCCTCCAAAATTTCCTGACAGAAAATCAGTTTGCGCCATATTAAGCACAGAAGAACTGGCGACTTTGTTTCATTTTCCATTAAGAGTTTCAGGAATGGTATCTCCGTCTATGGCTAAGGTTGAGTCAAAGAAAGGAGGCCCTCCGCCCAACCTGCCCGTTGAATAATTTATAAAATTATGAATAATGGCAAAGAAGAAATCAATTTTTTTGGGTTAACATCTTTTAGAAACGAGAGAAAAAAGTTTGGAATAAAAACCGACGACAGGCGGAGGCATTTTTATTGCATCGGGAAAACCGGTATGGGAAAGTCAAACTTAATGGAAAACATGGCTATTCAGGATATACAAAAAGGAAACGGCGTAGCCTATGTTGACCCTCACGGCGAAGGCGCTGAAAAGCTTTTAGATTTTGTGCCGGCTAACAGAATAAATGATGTTGTTTATTTTAACCCAGCTGACTTAGATTATCCTATAGCATTTAATGTTATGGAAAAAGTTGATTTTAGGTATAGGCATTTGGTAGCAGGGGGATTAATGGGCGTTTTCAAAAAAGTATGGCCAGATGTCTGGTCAGCTCGCATGGAATATATTTTAAATAATTCTATTTTAGCTCTTTTAGAATATCCTGATTCAACGATTTTGGGAGTTAATAGAATGTTAGCTGATCCAGAATACAGAGCAAAAGTGGTTTCAAAAATTACAGACCCTATTGTTAAATCTTTTTGGCTCACAGAATATGCAAGATATACCCAGCGCTATGAAATAGAAGCCACAGCCGCCATACAAAATAAAGTTGGCCAGTTTATTTCAAACCCTTTAATAAGAAATATTATCGGCCAGACAAAGTCAACCATTGATATGCGAGATATTATGGACAGGCAAAAAATATTTATTATGGATTTGTCTAAGGGAAGAATAGGCGAAGACAATTCAAGGCTTGTCGGGGCTTTACTAATTACAAAACTGCAGCTGGCTGCAATGTCTCGCGTTGACATACCAGAAGAGCAGAGAAAAGATTTTTATTTATATGTAGACGAGTTTCAGAATTTTGCCACAGAGTCTTTTGCCAATATATTATCTGAAGCAAGAAAATACAGGTTAAATATAACTTTAGGGCACCAATATATTGCGCAAATGGAAGAAGAAGTGAGAGACGCTGTTTTTGGAAACGTTGGAACTTTGGCTGTATTCAGAATTGGAGCTGAAGACGCAGAATTTTTAGAAAGAGAATTTAGTCCGCAATTTACTGCCGAAGATTTAGTGAATCTGCCTAAATATAATATTTATTTAAAGCTAATGATTGACGGAGTATCGGGGCATCCTTTTTCAGCTATTACGCTTCCTCCGCCAATACCTTTAGAAAATTCAAACAAAGAAAAAATTATTAAGGCAAGCAGAGAAAGATATGGAGTTAGAAAAGAAATAATTGAAGAAAAGATTTCAAGGTGGTCAGGCTTTGGTGAAAATCAAGAAGGCGCAGAAGAATTTAAAAAACCTATAAAATCCAATGATTCTTTTAAAAATTTTAATCCTGCAAAAAGTAGCAATCCAAATATGTCTGCGCAGGCAGGGCATGTAGAAAATCAAACTCTTTACGACGCCATTTGTTCTAATTGCGGCAAACCGACAAAGGTTATTTTTCAGCCGGGAGAAGGAAGGCCGGTTTACTGTAAATCTTGCTTAAAGAAGCTAAAAGGCGAAGGCCAAGAAAAAAAAGTTGAGAATATATCTTTTAACGTCCATAAAAACAGCACGGAAGAAAAAACTATTCCAACCAATAAGCATACCAAAAGAAAAGAAATTAATTTAGACGAATTAAGAAAAGCCCTTGAAGAATCATTGGAAGAAAAACCCGACAAAAGCCCCGAGGGGCATTTTGACCCGCTTCGCCAAAGCTTCAGCGAGGCGAGCGGGCCCGCCACAATTCCGCCGAAAGCGGATTTGGGCGGGGAAGAAGATGATAAAAAAAAGGTAATTAATCCCGGAGAAACAATTAAATTTTAAAATGAAAACACTAAAAGATTTTAATGTAGAAAATAAACGCGTCTTAGTAAGGTGCGATTTTAATGTTCCCATAGATAGTAATGGAAATATTTTAGATGATTTTAGAATTAAAAAAACTTTGCCTACTATCAAACATTTGGTAGAAAACAATGCAAAAATAATTTTAATGAGCCATTTGGGCGAGCCAGATGGAAAAGTTGTAGAAATTTTAAAATTAGATAATGTTCAAAAAACTCTTGAAAAACTTTTAAATATCAATATAATTAAAAGTTCTGATTGCATAGGCGAAGAAATAGAAGAGCTTTCTAAAAATTTAAAAGAAAGAGAAATTTTACTGCTTGAAAATTTAAGATTTCATAAAGAAGAAACAGATAATGATTTGGAATTTGCAAAAAAACTTTCGTGCTTTGGGGATATTTATGTAAATGAAGCTTTTGGCGTTGACCATAGAAAAAATGCGTCCTTGACCGGTACCCCTCAATTTTTAGATCATTGCGCCGGCCTTCTGCTGGAAAAAGAAATTGAAAATTTAAATAAAGTTTTAGAAAATCCAGAAAAACCTATGACAGCCATAGTGGGAGGAAAAAAAGTTGAAACAAAATCAAGATTTATAAACAGAATTTCAAAAATTGCAGACTTTGTGATTATAAGCGGCTTGATTAAAAAAGAAGTAATAGAAAAAAATATAGAATTTGAATTTCCAGAAAAAATAATAGGGCCTGAAGATAATTTAGATGCGTTAGATATTGACGAAAAAGCAATAAAAATGTTTCAAGAAAAAATTGCAACGGCAAGAACAATTATATGGAACGGCCCTTTCGGCAAATTTGAAGAAGAAAAATATGCGAAAGGAACGTTGGCAATAGCTAAAGCTATAATAGAAAGCAGGGCGTTTTCAGTAATAGGCGGAGGAGAAACAGTTGAATTTGTTGAAAAACACAGCTTAATGCAAAAATTTTCACATGTTTCAACTGGGGGAGGTGCGATGATGGCATATCTTTCTGGCGAGGAGATGCCAGGGCTAAAGGCGCTTAATTAAAAATTTTAAATTATGCATAAAAAGATTAAGAATTTAGAAAAAGCCGCAGAGAGGATAAAAAAAGCCGTTCAAAACAATGAACGGATAATTTTATATGGCGACTCTGATTTAGACGGAATTTCATCAGTTGTTATTTTAGAAGAGGCTATAAAAAGTTTAGGGGGCAAAGCAGACTCTGTTTTTTTTCCAGATAGGGAAATCGATGGCTATGGAATTAATTTAAACGCTTTGGATCTTTTAAAAGACAAGGCCCCGGCTCTTTTTATTACCCTAGATCTTGGCATTGGCAACGTTAAAGAAGCGGAAGTTGCAAAAAAAATGGGGTTTGAAATAATAATTGTTGACCACCATGAAACTTTAGATGGAATTCCCGATGTCTCTATTATAGTTGACCCAAAGCATAAAGATGACAGTTATCCGTTCAAGGGCTTAGCAAATGTTGGAATTACATTTAAACTTTGCGAAGAAATTTTAGGAAGCAAAATTTCAAAAAGCCTAAGAAACAGTTTTTTAGAATTGGCGGCGCTTGGAACTCTAGCCGATATGGTGCCGGTAATTGATGAAAATAAAATTATTATTGAAGAAGGGCTAAGGTCCCTTAAAAATACTTTTCGGCCAGCTTTTCAGGCTTTTTTTGCTCTTTTGGGAAAGGGCTTTATTTTTGACAATGGTTTGCAAAAAGTTATTTCGGCTTTAAATGCCGCAGAAACTATAAATTATAAAAATGATTCATATTTTCTTTTAACATCTTTTTCAGAAGAAAAATGCAAAAGTTTAGCGCAAGATTTATTAAATAAAACCCAGGAAAAGCAGCACAAAATTAAAAACATAGTGCAAGAGGTAGAAAGGAGAATTTTAAAAAAACAGGAAGATAATATTATTTTTGAAGGAGACCCTTCATGGAAGCTAACTTTAGCTGGAGCTGTGGCTTCAATAATTTCGCAAAAATACGAAAAGCCGGCTTTTATTTTTAAAAAAATGGATGAAGAATCTTGCGGGTCTGTAAGAAATCCAAAAAAAACAAATTCGGTTGACGCAATGAAAACCTGCGCTGATTTTTTGTTGACTTACGGCGGACACGCGCAAGCATCGGGTTTTCGCATAAAAAACGAGCATTTGGAAAAATTTAAACAATGCCTAAGTGACTACTTCAAAAAATAGAAAAAACCTGCCCGCATTGCTACGCAAAGCGTTGCAGGCGGGGAAAATCAGAAAAAAAATTAAAAGGCTTTTTTTCCAAACCCTGGGGATTTTTATCTTATTTTTGATTATATTATTTTTTTTATTATTTTACAAAAAACCTGCCAATGTTTACATTTCCTTAGAAAATCCAAAACAAGGAGACACGGTTTTTATAAGAGTTAAAAGCGAATCAAATAATGTAACTGGAAATTTTATCGGCCAAGATCTTAATGAAAAATTAGTTTTTTTAAAAAAGGGCCTGCCTGCGCAAGCAGGAAACTCTCAAGACTGGATATCTTTTTTAGGGATTGACGCCGATCAAAAGCCGGGCGATTATAAAATTAATATAGATATTGGCGGAAATCAAAAATTAACAAAAGAAATTAAGGTGACCGAAGCTGATTTTTCATTGGCTCCCACAGCCCCGCCTCCAGATCTTAAACAAAAAGAATACACAGAAGAAAAAGCCGTTAACAATATAATAAAAAACGACAATCCTGCTTTAAAAAAAATTCTCAGTAATTTTACAGAGAAACCTTATTTTACAGGTCAGTTTTTTTTTCCTTTAAGCAAGGTTGAAGAAAAAGGCTTTTCATTCGGAAAATTTATTAAGTTTGCAAAATATAAAATTCAGCATCTTGGAGTTGATTTAAAAGCCCCCGAGAAAACAGAAATTTATTCTGTTAATGACGGAAAAATTGTTGCGGTTTTTAATTTGTCAAACTATGGCAAAACCGTTATTATAGACCATGGCTTGAATATATTTTCTTTATATCTTCATTTGGAGGAGTTTAAAGTTTCTGTTGGCCAAATGGTTCGCCGCAGCCAGATTATAGGATTATCTGGCGATACGGGTTATACTACGGCCCCGCATCTTCATTTTTCAATGAGAGTTGGAAATTCAAGAATTAATCCCATTGTTTTTATAGAAGCTTCGCAAAAAATATATGACAATCCAATTTTAGTTCCAGTTAATGCAGCCTTGATTAATGTCGTTAATTCGTTTAAATAAAAATAATATGAAAAAGATAATAATTTATACAGATGGGGGTTCGCGCGGAAACCCGGGAAAAGCGGCAATAGGAGTTATTTTCTGCAATGAAAAAGAACAGCCGATAAAAAAATACGGAGAATATTTGGGAGATAATTTAACAAACAACGACGCTGAATATAGCGCTATTATTTTTGCATTGAAAAAATTTAAGGCGTTTTTTGGAAAAGCTATTGCTGAAAATTCGGATGTTGAAATAAGGTCTGATTCTGAATTAGTTGTAAAACAATTAAATGGAGAGTATAAATTGTCAGAGCCCAAAATACAGCAATTTTTTATAGAAATTTGGAATTTAAAAATGGATTTTAAATCAATAAAATTTAAGCATATACCCCGTGAAAAAAATAAAGAAGCAGACAGGCTGGTAAACGAAGCGCTTGACCAGCAAGGATGGGCTAAATCGCTATTTTAGCAAAACAGAATATAAAGAGCTTGTTTTTGTTTTATTTTTTGTGGTAAAATTAATAAATATTTAGTTTTTTAAAAAGGTCGGATAACAATTGCATTTTTATTTAATATATAATATGGAAATGGAAAACAAAAAAATATTAATAGCAGAAGACGATAAGGTGTTATTAAATCTAATACGCGACGAACTTACTGCAGAAGGATTTGAGGTATTAGGAGCTTCAAATGGCAAAGAGGGTTTGGATTTAGCATTAAAATTCCATCCAGATTTAATTTTAGTGGATATAATAATGCCGATAATGAATGGCATGGAAATGACTGAAAAAATAAGAGAAGATGAGTGGGGCAAAGCTGTAAAGATTATTGTCTTGACCAATTTAAACGCCGAAAAAAATGTGGCTGATTTTTTAGAAAAAGGAGCATATGATTACCTGCTTAAATCCGATTGGTCTATTGAAGACGTAGTTAAAAGAGTGAAAGACAGGCTAAGTGATAAATATTAAAAAAAGGTCGGAATAAAAACAATAATTAATTTTTAAAAATGGAAGAAAAAAATCAATATATATCTTTAATATCAGAAATTATTGCCAAGCAGGCAGTTATTTTAGGGCCCGATATAGCCATATTGAAGGCCCGCAATGTTTTGGGTTTAACAATAGATGAAAATGGAAAAGTAATTGATATAAAAGGCAATCCTTCCGATGTTGTTGAGCAATTAATAGACGAATATGTTCAGCTATCAGGACAGATTGTAAAGAGCGCCTTAAGCTCTATATTTACAAAGTATCCAGACATTAAAAAAGTCGAATAGCAAATTTATTATAGTTTAAGGCGTTAATAAAATTTAAATCATAAAAAATGAAAAAAATATCTTTTTTATTATTAAGCATTTTTATTTCTTTAACTGTTGCTCTTCCTGTAGCAGCTGAAGAAATGCAAACATCTGGAGGATTTTCTGTTATTATTAATATTATTACGTTGATAGTTGTGGGTGGTATAATGTATAATTTGTGGGTTAATATGAGCGGGTTTGGGGGCGCGATAGGCAAGTCTTTAAAAATAATGAGCGCAGGCATTCTTATTCTTGCAATTGACACAATTCACTCTTCAATACAGGAAATACCTGGAGTGGGTATTGATTTTCTTTTTGGACGGGGGTTATATCATGATTATTTTCATTGCATAATTACACTTGTAGGATTTTTAGTGTTAGGGTTTGGTTTAGCCAGCTTATCTAAGCTGATTAAATCAATGAAGTAAGTCTATTAAAATTAAGCCATTTTTTCTAGTGGCTACGGAAAATTTAATTACAATTTTATTTTTTATAACAACCGTTTTAATCGGTGTTTTTGCGTATTTTAAAAGCAGAAAATTTAGGAAAGATTTAGAAAAACGAGAGGAAGATATGAGGCGTAAAATGTTCGAGATTTCTATTTTAAAGGAGTTGGGAGATAGAATTGGCTATTCGTTGAACGTTCAAAATATAATAGATATAATTACCGGCTCTCTGCACCAGTTTATTGAATATAGCGTTGTTTCGTATATGTTTTTGGAGCCAGAAAAAATTATTTTTAAGGTCCATCTTGAAAAACAGGTTTCGCGCAAATTTATAGATAACATAAAAAACAGAATGGTTGGCTCGTTGTCAGCTCTTTTAAATATAGATTTTAAAAAAACTAAAATGGAGGAAATATTATCTGGCGTTATTTTAAACGAAGAACAAGACAAGCCAGTGGAATCTTTTTTTAACATCCCTCTTGTAATAGCCGGCAATGTTGTAGGCGTTCTTACAATTGCAGATACGAAAAGCGGACTTTATAAAGAAGAGGAGATGACTATTTTATATAAAATTACCCAGCAGGCATCACAAGCAGTAACCAGATTGCAAGAAGTTGTGAAAACAGAACAAGCTAAATTAAATGCAATGGTCACTAGCATGACAGAAGGCGTAGTTATGACCGACCCAGAGCACAGAATACTTGTAGTTAATCCAGCCGCCAAAAAGGCGATTGGCGTTGAATCAGAAAAAGAAATTTCAATATTTGATTTTATAGACAAACTAAGCGGCAAGTTTGATTTTAGGGGTAAAATTGAAGAAAGCGTTAAATTAGACAAGATTTTTATTTCTGAAGAAATTTTACTTAACGAGCATTTTTTTCAGGTTGTAGTTTCGCCAGTAAAAAGCAGGTCCGGCCCGCAAGACAATATTTTAGGATGCGTTACGATTTTTCGCGACATAACTGAAGAAAAAGAGGCTGAAAGAATGAAGGAAGATTTTACTTCAATGATTGTGCACGAGCTTCGTTCTCCTTTAGATGGAATAAAAAAAACAATTGAGTCTATAAGAAAATCAAAAATTAAAAAAATAAAACAGCCAGAATATTTCCAAATGATATATCACAGTTCTTCTGACATGCTAGAGCTTATTAATAATCTTTTAGATGTGGCTAAAATAGAAGCAGGAAAATTTCAGATATTTAAACAGCCTTCTAATATAAAAGAGATTATAAGCAGCCGTATAATTTTATTTAAAACAGCCGCAGAAGACGCTAAAGTAAAAATTATCAGCGGAATAAAAGAGGATGTGCCAGACAAGATTGATTTCGATAAAAATACAGTTTCTCAAGTTTTAAATAACCTTATTTCAAATGCCATTAAGTTTAATAAAGAAAACGGCAAAATTATTATAAATGCTTTTGTCCACAAAAAGGGCTCGGATATAAAAACAGAAATAGAAAGCTTCAATAAAACATTTTTAAATAATAGCAATGTTGATTTTACAAAGATTACGGATTCGTTATTTGTTGCAGTAACTGACACCGGGGCGGGGATTTCTCCTGTGGATATGGACCAGCTTTTTATTAAATTTTCCCAATTGAAAAATATGTTTACACAGAAAGGAGGAACGGGTTTAGGGTTGGCGATAATAAAAAGCATAGTTGAATCTCATGGAGGCATAGTTGGAGCAGAATCTGCAGAAAACGAGGGAAGCACTTTTTATTTTACTATTCCTATAAGTTAATAAACTTGACAGGAGGTTAATAATTTGTTATATTAAAAATGTCTCAGCAAGACGAGTGATTGCTCCCTGCTTTTGCAGGGGGAGGAAAGTCCGAACACCCTCCTAAACTAAATTTATTTAGCGAAGGATAAAAAAATAGCGGCTAACAGCCGTCTCCGCCAACAGCTACGCAGTTGCGGGCGGACGAGGTGCGAACAGAAACGGCTTAGACCGAAAGGTCTGGCATCCCGTTCGCGGGATAGTTTTACAGCAATGTAAAAATGAAACGGCTAAATCCTTATTGGGCGCAAGAACAAACCCTTCGACAAGTCATTCGACTCTGAGAGTCTCAGACTCGATGAGCTCAGGGTAAAGCCTGAAAAATTCATTTATGGATTTTTAAACTTGTTGACGGAGAAAAGTAGTTCGCTTGATCCCGATAGTAATATCGCGGACAGACAGATAATCACATAAAACAAAATTCGGCTTACGGTCTTGCTGAGACAATTAAAAAACAGAGATTTTTTGCTCTGTTTTTTAATTGTTGTAAAAAGGAAAAAAAAGGATTAGAATAAAAAATTATGGAGTTAAGTTCTAATCCAGGCAAAAATTTAATAATTGAAATACGTTACCCTTCGACAAGCTCAGGGCCAAGAAGTTTTGCCAGATATCCTGTAAAAACAAAATTGATTACGCCAGAAGATAAAGATATTTCTTTAATTGTAGAAGAATATGCCAAAAAATATCTTGAACCAAAAGATATTGTTTTTATTTCAGAAAAAGCTGTTGCCATAACCCAAGGAAGGTCATATCCTATAAAAGAAATTAAGGCCTCAAAACTGGCTAAATTTTTGTCAAAATTTGTCACAAAAACGCCTATTGGAATTGGCCTTGGCAGTCCAGAAACAATGCAGCTGGCATTAGAAGAGGTCGGCGCCGCGAGAATGCTTTTAGCCGCGTTTTTTGGGGCTATAGGCAAGCTTTTTGGCATAAAGGGCATATTCTACGTTATTGCAGGTTCTGGAGCCAGGGCCATAGACGGGGCTGTTCCATACGCTATACCGCCTTATAATACTTATGTCTCAAAAGGGCCTATAAACGCAGATAAAGTTGCTGAAAATATTTCAAAAAAAATAAATGCCGCAGTGGCAATTGTTGATGCTAATGATTTTGGAGTAAATATTTTAGGAGCAACTCTTGAAGTTGATAAAAAATTACTTGCTAAAGCTTTAAAAGATAATCCTTTGGGCCAAACAGACGAATGTACGCCAATCGGAATACTTCGCGAAATTCACCCTGCGAATTTCTAATTTCTAATTTTTCCCGCCGAAGCGGGATCCCGCCAAGCGGGACAATTATCAATTTTCAAAAAAATGATAGGCCGCTTTTTTAAAAAAATATCCGAGCACAAAACAGAAAAAATAACTGCGGCGGCTTTGATTATTTCAATTTCGTCCTTTTTGAGTTTTTTATTAGGTTTGTTGCGCGACAGATTATTAACTTCAACCTTTGGAGCAGGGAACACGTTAGACATTTATTACACTGCATTTCGCATTCCTGATTTTGTTGCAATGGTTTTAATGATGGGGGCGATAAGCGTGGCAGTAATTCCAATTTTTACGCAAAACTTAGTAAAAGATAAGGAAAAAGCGTTTTCTTATTTTGCCAATCTTTTAAATTTATTTTTATTTTTTTTAATTATTATCTGCCTAATTTTATTTATTTTTACGCCCCAATTGGTCTCCTTAATTGCTCCAGGATTTTCTGCTGACAAAAAAGAAACAACAGTATTGCTGACTCGCATAATGTTTTTGAGCCCGATTTTAATGGGGGCCAGCAATATGATTTCAGCTGTTTTAATGGTTTTTAAGCGCTTTTTAATAACTTCAGTTTCTCCTATACTTTATAATTTAGGAAGCATAATCGGCATTTTATTTTTTGTGCCGATTATGGGAATTAAGGGTTTAGCCTGGGGTATTATTTTAGGGGCTGTAATGCACCTTTTAATACAACTGCCGGCTTTATTTAAAATTGGTTTTCGCTTTAAAAAAATATTCAATTTTTTAGACAAAGATTTTTTGCTTACTTTAAAATTAACAATACCAAGAGCAATTGGATTAACTGCAACTCAAATTAATTTAATTATTGTAACTGCCATTGGGTCTATGCTGGTTGCAGGCAGTGTTACTGTTTTTAGCTTAGCAAATGATTTGGCAGCTCCAATAATTGGTTTAATCGCCATTCCTTTTGCAACCGCTGTTTTTCCAGCATTATCTTTGGCAATTTCAAAAGGCGATAAAAAAGATTTTTTGCAAAAATTTTATTCTTCTTTCCGCCAGATTTTATTTTTAATAATTCCAGCCTCTGGCATAGCATATATTTTAAGAGCTCATTTGGTAAGGGTTGTTTTTGGGGCAGGCAGGTTTGACTGGCCGGCAACAAAATTAACAGCAGCTTGTTTTGGAATTTTTATGATTTCTCTTTTTGCGCAGGGATTAATATATTTGGTTTCTAAAACTTTTTACGCAATTAAAAACACATGGATACCGGCAACGATAAGTATTTTCAGTATTGCTGTTTTGCCGGCGTTAGCTTTTCTTTTTGTAAGGCTTTTAGCGTACGAAAATATTTTTTCAAATTTTGTGCTTTCTTTTTTAAGAATTGACAGAGTGCAAAACGCCGCGGTTTTGGGCTTGCCTTTGGCCGTTTCAATTGACGCAATTTTTCAGATTATTCTGCTTTTATTTTTCTTAAAAATTAAAATAAAAGAAATAGAATTTAAAAATCTTTTTTTGTTTTTCTGCAAAGTTTTATTTGCCTCAATTTTAGCCACACTTTCAGCTTACGGCATAAGGCAGGTTTTTGGCGGGTATTTTGGCAGCAGCACGTTGTTAATTTTATTTTTTCAAACAGCAGTTGTAGGTACCTCTGGCCTTTTAATATATCTGTTAATTGCTCACATAATGAAAATTGAAGAAGTAAAACACTTAAGAGACTATATTATTGCCCAAACAGGCTTTTTAAACAGCAAAAAATAGCCTAGACAGGTTTGAGCTAATTAAAAATGAGCAAATAAGGCATCATCTTATTTGCTCATTTTTAATATATTGAGAAAAAAACAAATAGGGGGTAGAATATATAAAAGAGACATGATAGATAAAAAACAAAATGGTCAATTTTTTACAAAAAATTCAGATTACATACTGAGTAGTTTTTCTTCTTTCATAGAAAATAAAGAAATAATTGATCCGTTTGCCGGAGATGGTGATTTAATAAAGTGGGCTATTAAAAATCATGCTAAAAAAATAATAGGGTTTGATATAGATAAAAGATATATAGATAACAAAAAAGTTTTTTTAAACGATAGCATAATAAATCCTGGAAAATACATTTTTCTTCTGACTAATCCGCCATATCTGCATAAAAATAAAGCAAATGAAAAAACCAAAGAAAAATATTTTTCAGGTAAAAATGCAATATTTGAAGATCTTTATCAAGTTTCTATTTCTTCAGTTTTAGATTGTGAAGAGGGTATTATCATAGTTCCCTTGAACTTTCTTTGCGCCGAAAATTCACAAAGAATAAGGAATTTATTTTTCAATAAATTTGAAATCATAAAATTAAATATTTTTTCTGAGCAAGTTTTTGAAGATACAACTTATAATGTTATTTCTTTTTATTTTAAAAAGAAAAAAAACTTTTTAGAATTAAATAAAATTCCAGCTACTATATTTCCAGAAAAAAAAGACATTAGTTTGACGCTTGAAAAAAGATTTAATTGGCAATTTGGAGGAGAATTTATAAATAGAATTAAAAATACGAAAAATTATTTAGGTATTTTTAGACTCACGGAAGACTATTTAGAATCGGGTGAGTACAAGGTTGAGTTAGCCTTTCAAAATATCAAAGAAAAAAGCCTCCTTCCTGTAAGTAAAAATTTTAAAAAATTAATGGAAAAAAACATTTTATTTCTAAGAGCAATTGATAGTAAAAATGGTAAAAAGATACAGCTAGAGGATATAAGAGATTATGGAATTTCTGGTCTTGTGGGGAAGGATACTTCTCGGAATATGGCGCATTTGATTTTCAAGAAGGAATTACCAATAGAAGAGCAAATAGAACTAATGAAAACCTTTAATAAAGAATTAAATCAGGAGAGGAATAAATATTTTTCATTTTTTTTAACAAACTTTAGAGACAATAACAGAAAAAGAATTTCATTTGATTTAACTTATAAGTTTTTAAATTATATATATTTAAATAAAAATAGTTATAACAAGGAACAGAGACTACTATTTTCCTAACAAATATGAATAAATGGGTTGAAAAAAGTGTAGAGTTAGCAAATTATAGTGGATATCTTGATAAGCTTTTTGATATATATCCTATTGAATTAGGTAAAATAAGGGAAATTTCTGAAGAAACAAAAAAGGATGTGCAAAAGGCTTTTAAAAATAAAGATAAAAAAAATTTAATAGAAGAACTGTTAAAATTTCCAAAATTTCCCATAGATGATCCTTATGTTGCATCACTCAGAAGGCATCAACATCTATTAGAAAAAAATCCGCGGACAATAAGTAGAATTGGAAAAATACTATTATCAATAAACATTGATACCATTTTAAGTTTGTCTACTAAAGCAAAATCTCCATCAAGGCAATTTGGGAACAGTTTCAGAGATTGGCTTCATGGTTCAAAATATAATTTTTTGGATGGGCAAGAACTAAAAGTTTATGATGGAGTTGCATTTTTAGATGGAAGCGATAATAATCTAAAAGAGTTTGCTATAAAAGAACTGGGAATTAAAAGATTAAATAGAAGGCCCGATTTTTTACTAAAGATAAAAGATAAGTATATTTTAGGAGAAGCTAAGTTTTTAACCGATTATGGCGGAACGCAAAATAATCAATTCGATGGAGCATTAAAAATGACTAAAATAAAAAAAGATAAAGTTTTCGGAGTTGCTGTTATAGACGGCATAGTTTGGTTTAAAAGTAATTCCTATATGCATCGCACAGTAAATAAACTTAATGGAAGTGTATTTAGCGCCTTATTACTAAAAGAGTTTATTGAAAATTTATCTAAATAAATTAATTGAGAAATAAAAATTATGGATAAAAATTTATGAATTATTTAGTTTTATTTTTATTTTTAATAATTATTGGGTTGTTGTGGGTTGTATGGAAGTGTTATCAAAAGAATATGGCAGATAAGAGGGAGTTGGGTTTGGTTGAAAAAGAAAAAAACGAGTATGAGGAGTTGGGTAAGGGGTTAGTGGAGTATAATCAGAAAATGCAGGATAGGAAAAATAAGCTTAAAGAAAAAATTTTGGAGTTGCTAAAGAATAAATCCTTCGACCCTGCTCAGGATGCGCAAGCGCGAATCAGCAATCACGAAATAACAAAAGCCTTAAATATATCCAGCGCATCGGCAAAAAGGTATTTAGATGAGCTTGAAAATGACGGCAGGTTAAAACAAGTAGGCAAGGCTGGCAGAAAAGTGTATTACAGCAAATAGCTCAGACAGGTCTGAGCTATTTAATTTTAGTTTATTTTAAGGTAGAATATCTTCATGGATAACATACGCAACTTCTCAATTATTGCTCACATAGACCACGGAAAGTCTACTTTGGCTGACCGGCTTTTAGATTTGACTCACACAATTGAGTCAAAAAAAATGATGCCGCAGTTTTTGGATTCAATGGATTTAGAAAGAGAAAAGGGAATTACAATAAAACTGAAATCAATCAGAATGAATTATAACTATTTAGGCAAGGATTATATTTTAAATTTGGTTGATACTCCAGGCCACGTTGATTTTACTTATGAAGTGTCGCGTTCTTTAGCTGCTGTTGAGGGAACCATATTATTAGTTGACGCCGGGCAGGGAATTCAGGCGCAGACTTTGGCAAACTTAGAATTAGCAAAAGCGCAAAACTTAACAATTATTCCAATTATAAATAAAATTGATTTGCCAGGAGCAAACGTACAAGAAGTTGTTGAAGAATTGGTTAACCTTTTAAAAATTGATGAAAGCGAAATTTTAAAAGTTTCTGCAAAAACAGGAGAAAATGTTGAGCAGGTTTTAAAAGCTGTTATTGAAAGAATTCCAGCCCCGCAAAAAGAAAATTTAGAAAAGCCTTTCCGCGCTTTAATTTTTGATTCTGATTACGATTCTTTTAAAGGCGTAATTGCTTTTATCCGAGTTGTTGACGGCGAAATTGAAAGCAGTCAAAAAATTAAGCTTTTTGCAACAGATACGCAAGCTGAAATAAAAGAACTGGGTTATTTTAATCCAGGCAGATCGCCACAGAAAAAACTTTCAGCTGGAGAAATTGGATATATTGCAACTGGTATTAAAGAGCCTGGAAAAGTAAGAGCAGGAGACACTATTACTAAGTTTCAAGTTCCAAGTTTCAAGTTTCAAGTTCAACCGTTACACGGGTACCATGAGCCAAAGCCAATGGTTTTTGCCAGTTTTTATCCAGAAGACCCAGATGACTTTGATACGTTAAAAGATGCCCTATCAAAATTAAAATTAAATGACCCTGCTTTAACTTATGAGCCAGAAACTAAAGAGGCTTTGGGCAGGGGATTTATGGTTGGGTTTTTAGGAACTCTGCATGTTGAAATTGTGGCAGAAAGATTGAGAAGGGAATTTAATTTAGATTTGGTAATTTCAACTCCATCTGTTGTTTTTAAAATTGTAGATCAAAAAGGCGAAGAAGAATTAATTTATTCGGCTTCAGACTGGCCTGAAGTTTCAAAAATTAAAGAAGCGCAGGAGCCATGGGTTTTGCTTGAAGTTATAACTCCTTCTTTATATTTAGGAAAGCTGATGGAAATTTTAAAAAATTTAAACGGCAGTTATGTTGATACGCAATATCTTTCTTCAGAAAGGGCAATTATAATTTATGAAGTTCCTTTAAGAGGAATTATCACCGGGCTTTATGATAAAATAAAAAGCGTCAGCCAGGGATATGCCTCAATGAATTATAAAATGTCGGGTTTGAAAAAGGGAAACTTGGTAAAAATGGAAATTTGGATTGCCGGCAAGAAAGAAGAAGCTTTGTCTAAAATTGTTTTAGAAAATGAAGCATATCGCGAAGGAAAATTTGTTGTTGAAAAACTAAAAGAGGTTTTAGACCCAGAGCAGTTTTCGGTTGCCTTGCAGGCAGTTGTTTCTGGAAAAGTTTTAGCCAGAGAAACAATTAAGGCAATGAGAAAAGACGTTACAGGATATTTATACGGCGGCGATATTACTCGCAAAAAGAAACTTTTAGAAAAGCAAAAAAAAGGCAAAAAATTAATGAAGGGCAAAGGCACAGTTCAAGTGCCAACAAAAGCTTTTTTGGAAATATTTAAAAATCAATAAACTTGATTCTACAATTTTTTTGTGTTAGAATAATTTTGTGTTATATAAACATATATATACATAGCGCCTTGGAGGAGTAGTACCTCGACAGTCTCATACAAGTTGTGTGACCCTGGGCGGTAACGCCCTGAGGAAAAATTCCTTAAATTGCTGGAAACCCATAAAGTTCTTTTCGCTACAGCGTAATCTGAAAAGATAAGCGCGAACGCTTGAAAAGAAAAGAAATTTGGCAATCAGCAGCCAAACCTCATAAAATGGGGGAGGTTCAGAGACTATAATAGGAATTACCAATTCGCATGAATTGGTAAGTGGTATAGTCCATTCTCTTTGGAAACAAGGAGTGTAAAAGAAGCTGTAGGCCCTGGTGCAATTCCAGGAGGCGCAACATTGTTTTATTTTTGGATAAACGTTATAATAAAATAATAATTATAATCGTTAGTCCAATAATGGCAAATATAATAGAAAAAAATAAAGCCTTAAAATTAAGGATTAAGGGAAAAAGTATAAGTGAAATTGCTAAAAAATTAGATGCTCCTAAAAGCACTATTAGTGTTTGGTGCAGAAATATAAAATTAGGAAAGGAACAAATTGACAGATTAGCCAAAAGACAAATTTCAGGAAGCTTTAAAGGAAGAATGAAATTTTTGGAAAGAATAAGAAAAGATAGATTATTGCAAACACAAAAATTAAAACAAGAAGGATTTAACGAAATTAAGGATATTAACAAAAGAGATTTATTTATTGCTGGAATAGCAATGTATTTAAGTGAAGGTGCTACTGCTGAATGTACGGAAGAAGTAAGTTTTACCAATTCAGATTTTAGAACAATTCTTTTTATGAAGAAATGGTTTATGGAAATTTGCGGAGTTTCTAAAGATAGATTTGTAATTCAAGTTAGGATTAACGAAGCCCACAAAAACAGAGTTAGATATGTAGAGAATTATTGGTCAAAAATTTCTAACTTTTCATTAAATCAATTCACAAAGACAATTTTAATAAAAAGCAAATCAAAAAAAGTTTATCCCAAAAACAACGTTTATTATGGAACTATAAGGCTAAAAGTCAGACAGGGGACTCAATTGAGAAGAAAAATAAATGGTTGGGTAGAAGGATTACTCAGAATTTAATTTTTAGCTGGCGTAGCTCAGTGGTAGTAGCATGCGTTTCATAAGCGCAAGGTCACAGGTTCGATCCCTGTCGCCAGCACAAAAATGAAAAATTTATAAAATTGCGGGTGTAGTCCAGCCCGGTTTAAGACGCCTCCCTGTCACGGAGGAGATCACGGGTTCAAATCCCGTCACCCGCGCCAGTCGTTTTTATTGGAACTTCTATGTTCCGAGAGCCGTGCAATCATATTGAACGGCTCTTTAAATACGAAGGTCACCTCGTGGTCTTGCAGGTAATAAGTTTTACCAATTGTAGTCATTAACAGCCTGACTTCTTCGGGTGTGCCCTGCTTAAAGATTTTGTAAACGTGGTCTGTTGTGACTATCAGCTTTTCTGAGTAGTTCAACCAAGCTTTTTGTGCCAGACTGTGGGTTTCTAAATGTTCTTTAGCTTTTTGTTTGTCATTTAATAAAGTTTCCTTTCTGCTCGAAAATTCATTTTGGTTGATAGCTCCGTTATAATAAAGCTCAAATAATTTGTTTAATCTGTTCTCGGCAGTGTTATACATAGTCTGCCATTCCAAAACCCCTTGGTTGTGCAAGTCTTTTTCTTTTTGATGACTTTGCCTTATAGCTTCTGTTATAAGCTCTTTAGTCATATCATTTAATTGAATCTTTCTGACTTGCTTTTCAAGTTGCTTTTTTAAAGCTTGTCCTGGGATTGCGCTTTGACCACATTTTATTTTCCTTACCCTGTCTCTCATGTGGGTACAACCGTAATATGTGTATGTTGTCTTTCCTTTGAATTTATTATTTTTAGTTTTGTTATATCCAGTGATTCCGCAACCGCATTCAGCACACTTCATCAAACCAGTGAATTCAAATTGCCCTTTCTTTCTTTTCAGTGGCTTGTTTCTTATTTTAATAGCTTCCTGAACTTTGTCATATAAAGATTTGGTTATTATGGTTTCGTGGTTGCCCTCAGCAGAATTAGCACCAAAGTTTATTAATCCATAATAAAACGGATTTTGAAACATGTTAACTATGCAGTGGTGGCCGACTGGTTTTCCGTCTTTTCCCATCAATCCCATCTCATTCATTTTATCCTGAATCTTTTCAACGCTGTAATTACCAGTGGCAAAATCTTCAAAAATACTTTTAAGCATTGGTCCTTTAATTGGATGCAATTCAGTTCTTCTAACTTCACGAGGCTCTATCTCGCATTTGTCTAAAATCATTCTTTCCAACTCTCGTCTTTCAGGAGTCATGAATCCTGTTAGTGTTTTATTCCTACTAAAATTGACATAACCCAATGGAGCACCGCCAGGCCATTCGCCATTAGCAACTTTAAATTTTAGTCCTCGCTTCACTCTTTTTGAGATTTCTTTTGAATATTGTCTGCTAATTACCAACTCCATTGAATACAGGAAGTCCTCGCCGTCTTCGTCAATGTATTCCTTGCTTGGAGTTCTTATGCTTAATAGCTTTTTATCTTTTTTTAATGTGTCTATTGTTGCTCCGTCCTGCATATTCCTAGACAGCCTGCTTACTTCCCAAATTAATATTCCATTAGCATCGCCGTCTTTTATCCTTTCAACCATTTCCGCAAATTTAGGTCTGCCCGTCTCAAAAGCACTTTGTATCTCCTTTAAAACACCCACTACATTTAAACTATTTTTTTCAGCATAAGTAATAAGCTCTTTATATTGAGCATCAATCGATGGGGAAGCATCCTTTTCAGTTCCATTGGATTTCCTGCAATATATAAAATATTTATAATTCTGTTCCGACATATTTTATTTGGCCTTACATCTTATAACTCGTCTAACTTTTAAAAGTTTCTTTGTTTTAGCAACCGATAATTGTTTTTTCATAAGGGGGTGTACTATATTTAATTAGATAATAGTAATACACCCCCTTCCTACAGTACATATTAGGATGTTAACAACGTTAACGATGTTAATTTATATTTCTATAGATTTTGCTTTTTTATCATTGCTTTGCTTAATACCCAACATGTCGTTAGTTATGCCGTATCGACCTTTCAAAATGTTTATTTTCTCGTACTCCGACACAGGTATAAAGAACCCGTCCCCGTCCCTTTCGGTTCTAATCATCAACTTACCAGATACAACTGCACCAATTTTTCTGGGTGAAACTCTATGGTTGAATGCTACAAACGCACCATGGAGACCTTCGTGCACCCTTTCCTTATCATCAAAATCATCATCAAAGCGACCATTATATTCTTGGGCAACTCTTTGGATTCTTATTTTCCCTTTTAGCAGTTCCATCTCTTTTTGGTCTAACATTATTTTGAGGATGCATATGAGTACATCACATTCCATTGACCTTGTTTGGTACATCTGTAGTTCTTTCTCATAATCGAGCGCAAAGTCTAGCACTTCTTGCTCAACCCTTTTATCAATTAATTTTGCAATGTTAACTATAGCCAAAATACTTTGCTTCAATCTTGGAAAGTTTATTCCACTTAATGTTTGTTCTTGTAGAACTGGGTTATTGTAATTTAGGAATCTAAAAGCAAGCAGTTTATTCCTAATAGTCAGTGCTTCTTTTTTGAATTCTTCCGTTAGGTGTGTAGGAGCTGATATTTCGGTGTGGTGGGGCAGTAGGTTTTGGCTCAAGCATCTAGATTCAAGTGCTTCATCGCCGAACCTTATTCTCGAAGCCAATATTTTCGGCCCGAACACAAAGAAGGGTTTTATCATAAAGTTACCAGCGGGGTCAACTTCCATCCTCGTTACGGGAAAGTCGTTTGTGTGGCCTGAATTCAAAATTTTAACGATTTCAGACCAAAGTTCGGAGTTTCTAAAGTCGGCTTCGTCAAAAATCAAACTTCCTTTGAATGTATCTATTGCCCTGAAAATAGAAGCCGTAGATGCTGAACCTCCAACAAAAAGTGCCTGATAACACAAATTTCCAACAGTTTCTAAAAATCGAGTCTTGCCAGTGCCGTGCATCCCCACAACTCTAAGATATGGTAGAACGTGGAATTTTTGGTATACCCACGTCATCATTACATACAATGCCGCTATAGTCGTAAAGTTATTTGGAAGGATTGAGTATTTTTGTATGTGAGCTTTTATCTCCTCAAACAACTCTAAATTAGTATTGTATTTCCCTAATGCAGAAGGAAATTTTATGAATCCTACTTTTAGTAGAGAGCTGTCTGCTTTTAGAGGAAATAAATTTAATTTACCGTCTTTTAGTTCGAGTTTTTCTAAAATTTCTGTCTTATCATTAATGCCTACAATAAAAGATGTTTCTTCTTTAATTGGGTCATATAGCATTTCTGCCAGCCGTCCGTCTTCTAATTTATAAGATGTAATCCAGCTAACTTTTTTTATTTCTTGTTCCATATTTTTTTGTTTTATTTTTTTTTGAATCTTTGACTAATATTTTAACCGTTCTAATATCTTCTCTAACCTTTTGATTTAGTTCCATCATGTAGTATTTCCTGAGCGCCTTTTCTAATTTATCAGGAGACCAGTTTTTTGTTTTGTTCATATTTTTGTTTATTAATTATTTAATGTTTAATATTTATTAAACCAGCTTTTGGGGTGGGGAAGTTCCTTTTGGTCTTTTCCTTTTTTCAAAACCTGAAATCAATTCTGAAAGAGAGGATATATTTTTTTGTATTTCAATAATTTGCTCGTCATCATAATGACAACCGAACTTTTCAAGGATTTCTTTAACTTTTTTAATCTCATCTTTTTGCATTTTGGCTAGGCCAACTTTTTAACTCTGTCGGCTTCGCCTAAATTTTATCTCTTAGGTTATCCCTAAAAAATCCTGAAAAATACTGTAAAACAAAAAACAGCCACCAATTTTATCTCTATTTTTGGTAGCTGTTTCAGTTATTCACCTTTCGGTTATTTTTCGGTTGCTTTCGGAGGGTTTTTTAGTCTGTTATTGTATATTTTGTCGCTCATAACTTCTATTGAAATAGCAGAAGTTATTTGTCCAGATTCATTTTTTAATATTTTTGTTGGTGTATATTTCGTATGGCTGTAAATTTTACATTTTTTATTGGTGTTGATGAGTTCCAAAAAATCTTCGCAGCCAGTCTGGCAGTCTATTGTGTGACCAATACTCCTTGCTACCTCAAACAATATATGCCAATTTTTTCTCAGATCGACACTTATAGGTTTTTGGTAGTTTCCATTAATAACTAATTTTCCTGAATTAATGCCACTGTTTTTAGGTTCTACGCAAATGATTTCTTTTATCTGGTTAGACGTAGTTTTTCCAGTGATTTTATTCTCACCTAAATATTGTGTAATTGTATTTGTAAAATCTATGTATTCTCTTTTTAGATTTTCTACTAATTCGTTTAATTTTGAATCTGTATCGCCAATAGGAACGAGGTCTGGGTCTGTTATTCCTAGGCGCTTAGGGTCTACCACTCTTTCGCCTAGATAATTTCTCAATTTTAAAAATGCTTCATCAAAACGCCTAAAAGCTTTATTTAGGTCTGGATTTTCAAAAGTAATTAAAAGATAATTATTATATTTGTCATAATCAGCAAACATATCGGCAAAAAAAATCCCATGCTCAAAGGCATTGATGAAATTGATTATGCTTTCTCTTGGAAAGAGTTTTAGAAAATCTTTAGCTTTAGATTGATCGTTTTCCATTAATGTTTTTTAGCACATTTTTGACATTTTCTCAATCGGGCATATCGACTACTAAGTTAACGATGTTAACATCATTAACATTTATGAGTATATAGCCGTTCTTGATTCTTGGGCAGTTAAGTATTAACATAAAGTTACAATTAAATAATGAGCCTAAACTTATAGAATATCTATAGGCATGGCACAAAATACCATATAAACATACTGAACCCGTCGTTCAGGCAACTGTTTATATGGTCGTATTCCGAAAGGAGTATGGGGACGCAAGTCTCGGCCTAGCGGCGGGCTTTGTGTTTATAAAAATATGGAAGCAATATTTACGTTACCCTATTCTGAATATGAGGTTATTAATCAGCTTAAAAAAAGATTGAATAAATCTGAGTTCAGTTTTTATGTACCTACGAGCAGACAAGAAAAGGGGGCTGATTTTATTTTGCATAATAGTGAATCCAACAAACACTTAAGATTTCAGGTTAAAAGCTCTAGGGCTTTTGCCGACGAGCCAAAAATATCAGAAAAGCAAAAAAGATATTATAAGCATAATTTATGGTTTAATAATTTTATAGAAAAATGTCGAAAAGATAACGCAGATTATTATATTCTATTTGGACTATATCCAGTTTATCAACAAGGAAAGAACATAAAATCGAAGTTAGCTTTTTGGAAGGAAATAATAATGTGTTTTTCTAAAGAAGAAATGATAAGTCTTTTAAAAAATGCTAAAACCGTAAGGGAAAAGAAAAAAGAGCGTTTTTTTGGGTTTGGTTTTGATATAGACAATGAAATTTATTGCACCAGGGCGTTTACTGGTCTTAAAAATGATAAGGAGCAGGATTTAAAGTTAGTTGAAATGTTTTCTAGAGTTTTAATTAAAGATAAATTAGAAGAGTTAAAAGAAAAATTAAAATAGGTACATCTGATAGGATGTTAATGTCGTTAACATTGTTAACAACCCTTGCTATGGATAATAAAAAATGTTTATGTAACAATCCAACCTGCGCAAAATGCTTGGGTATAAATTGTCAGGATAAAGACTGCAAGGTCCATACTAAAGATTTGAAAATGGCATGGCGTAAACGTTGGGAAATGAATCATAAAAAGTTGTTCAAAGGTGTACATCCCAAGATATCTAAAATATAATCAACCATAAATTATTAACCTAAACAAATTTATGACAATAAAAAAACAAATAATAATTAGTTTTTGGTTTCTTTGGGCGTTGTCCATTTTTTATGTTTTTTCCCTACAAAGCTACTGGATTAGTTGGGAAACTTTAATTTCTTTTGTAATTTTTCCAATAATAGGTTTTATACTTTTATCTTTATCATGGAAAAGCGATAAAATATCAAACATATTTAAAGAGGCAATAGAAAATTTAAAATCTTTCATTTCGGGCTTAGTAGGAATAGTAGCGTTTCTTGTTATTATATTTTTAATTGGAGTAGTTATCCTTGCAGTAATTAAGTGGGCTTTTCAAATAGTATTTTAATAAAATAAATTTATGGGAATATTTAGCACAAGAATACAAAGATTAGAGAAGAAAGGGGCTTATGTATTGGACATAGTGAAAGAAGAAATTAACGATATGCTTAACAGTCCTGTTTCAGATGTAGTTGAAAAAGCAAACCTTATAAATGGGTATGTTGAAAATGTTGTCGCAGACTATCCTCATCTGAAGGCGAAATATGAAAATGATTTTAAAGTTCTTTCAGAAATAGCCGAAGATTATTATAGACTGCTATCCACTGCTGGATATCTTTTACTTATGAAAAACAATGACGGGGAGTTTAGTATACTGCAAAGAAAATATAGATTAGGAATGTTAGAAATTAAAAACATAAAAAAGAAATTTGAGATATTAAATAAATAAAACTATGAGTGCATTTATTGTTATAGCGGGTATAATAATTGTTGTTATGGTTATTAATAGCGTTGAAAAATATTTTGGAAGGATAACAAGAAAAATTGACGATTTAGAATCAAGAGTAGAAGAGTTAGAATCACCCAATACTTCTGATTCCGACGAATATCCTAATTAATCATATTGTAGTTAAATAAATTTATGAATAAAGATAAAATAACGAGCATATTAAAGCGGAGTAAGATTTTAAAGATTGCTTTGATTGTTTTTGTGGTTTGTACTGCTTTATATTTTTGGGGCGAGAAGACCGTAAATTTTATCCAACAAGAAGACGAACTCGCGGGACTGCCTTGTTATAAGGGAGAGGGTATTGCAACAATAGAAATAAGGGGAGACATTACTACTTATTTTGTCTATGCATCCGCGTCAGATAAATCAGACGAAACAGATAAATCAGATAGTTCTGAATCCGATGACGCAGTGTCGTCAGAAGAAGTTGTAGCTTGTATAGATAATATACAAAAGGACGATAGTATGAAGGGCGTAATTGTAGAAATAGATTCTCCTGGTGGGAGTCCCGTTGCTTCAGAAGAAATAATGAAAGCACTTAAGAGACTAAGTAAGCCGACTGCAGCGGTCGTTAGAACAGGTGCAGTATCGGGTTCTTATCTTATAGCAACGGCAACAGATAGGATATTTGCCAGTGAATGGTCTGATATTGGAAGCATTGGAGTTACTATGTCTTATTTGGATAATTCTCAAAAAAACTCAGACGAAGGAATAATCTATCAGCAATTATCTGCTGGTAAATTTAAGAATACAGGAGACCCAGACAGACCTCTAACAGAAGAAGAAAAAGAATTGCTTATGCGAGATGTTAATTTAATGCAAGAAGCTTTTATAAGAAATGTGGCTACAAATAGAAACCTAGATATTGAAAAAGTTAAAAAATTGGCTGATGGTTCTACAATGATGGGTGTCGCCGCTAAAGAAAATGGTCTTATTGATGAAATAGGAGATGCAAATAGCGCTCAAAGTTGGTTAAATGATAAAATCGATGCACCTCAGCTTTGATATTTATTTCAAAATTTCAAAAACAAAAGTCGAGCATTAAAAACTCGGCTTTTTAGTTATTTACGGGGATTGGTTTTAAACCGAGAAACCAATCATTAAAAACTATGGTTTTTTAGTATTTATGGGGTATATTTAAAAATTAATTAATTATGTTCAGATTTAAAAAGTGTTTTGTAATATATAAGCATACATTATTGCCCTGGATTGATTAAAAATCAAATAATCATAATGGGTGTTTCTATTTCTTCCTTAATAGCTAACTTGTTGGCAAACATTTTATCTAAAATTTTTAAACTAAATTTCTCTAATCGCTGAAATCGCTCTCTTTCTTCTATTGTCAGTTGATTCTTTTCGGCTAACAAAATATAACGGTCTAAAAGTCTTCGCATTTTATTCAATTGCTTTTGTTCTATTGAAAATCCTTTTCTACCGCCGCCTTTGTTGCCGACTGATAATTTATGACCTGATTGAAATGGCATATTTTTATATGTTTAGACTTATAATATTAGATTATTATAACCAGTCCTCAGGTTTCGTACATATACAACCTTTCCCAATAGTTCAAGGGTGTCCACGAGAGGTGAGAGAGACATCAAGACCAATATATATACAGTTTTCATATCGAAGTTCACCCTATAACATCCTAGATGACCTAGGGATATTCTAGGGTATAACCAGGCCATCACTTTTAAGCCAGGGGATAGTACCTCGGCTTTTTTATTGCTTGAAAAAGTCTTATTTTAGGAATAAAGTGGAATAAAAATATGACAAATAAAGATTCAGTTTTTTCAATTTTAATAATGAGGATAAAAAACTCTTTAATGCTGATCAAAAAAGACATTGGGAGAATATCCAGAAGTTTTACGGAGAGTTAAAATCTCATTGTTTGCAAGAGATAAAAATTCCGATTTCGGGTTCACATAAAGAATGGATTACAGCAAGGGTCAATTTACACACGACCACTTCTTTAATGAGATTACTTTACCTTGTAGAGGGTTTCTGTGAGGCTTCTGAGGGTTTTAACCCAGTTAATACGGCGGTGTTTGTAAAAGCGATGGTTGAAATACCATTGCACTTAGGGTATTTGGTTTGGATTTTAGATACATATAAAGATTTTGATAGTATTAAAAACGAATTATCTAAAATTGCTTTCGGCAATAGGGATGAGAAAACTGGATTAACTATTAGCAGTAAAATATCCCAAAAAACCTTTTATTCCCGATCAGATGAAATGATAAGAAAGTTTTTTAAAGACGAACCATCAAAAATAGATATATTTGAGACGCTTTATAAAGAAGCAAATGCGACAGGACATAATAACTATGAAGGACGAAATTTACTCTGTGGTGTGCAAAATGGCGATACTTGGCGTGCAAAAGATAGGAAAGAATGGTTTGTTTTTATTAGTAATAATATTTTTCGATTTTTCATGCAATGTGATGCGGTACTGGGAATGTCTGATATTATTTTGAAAGCATTAGACCATTATTTAAAACAATTACCAGACAATTTCACTAAGAATAATTGAAAAGAGTATATTAAAAAACATGCAAGACGACACAATATTTGAATTATATAAACCACTTAGAAATCATCTAAGACAGTTTCCCCTAAATGAATCTCTCGGGGTGATTCGTGCATATGCTCAAAACCTACAATTTAACCAACCATTATCAAAAGATATACAGGTAGATATAAGCTTTTTAAGACTAAATAAAGTTGAAAAAAGAATCTATGAATGGGAGCTCGATATCTTAGCCAAGGAAATTATCTTGAATTCACCAGATTTGGCTTCTAAGACATTGAGGCATTGGCAACACTTCTCATCAACAGTAAATAAATTAAAGGATTTAGAAAACAATATAAGTATTCACTTTAATAGCATACTTGGAAAAAATATATTATTAGAACTATATAGAATTTCCCACAGACAATTTCCTTGGCAAAGACTTCCTAATCAAATTTGGATGACAAGATATTACAAAATTTTTGGTCAAACCGATATTGATGCTATTATTCAAAAAATTATTGGATTAACAATAAAAGAAATTTACATACTAGGAATGGCCTTGACTGGAGTGTATTTAACTTATTTTGCACTAGATTATCCACCTAGTTTAGAAATAATTGGAATCAATAAGGTAAAATTTGATAAGTTTTTAAATTATTTTTCTACCGATATTGATACAATGAAAAAGGATATTAAAGAATCACAATCTTATAATCAAGATTATGCCTATTCCTTAAATCCCTTAAGAATAAAACCATTAATACGAATGTTCCATAATGGAAAAGACAGCTTGATATGTCCAATCCCGACATTTTTATTTAAACGATTTACAAAGGGACTTTACTATGAAATATACAAAGATTCTGCTTTTGCAAATCCGTTTGGCGCTTCATTTCAAAAATATATAGGCGAGGCCATAGAAAAAGCAAATACTAAAAATAAATATAAAATATTTCCCGAGGCAGAATATCACATTGGTAAAGATAGGAAAGATACTATAGATTGGATTGTTGCCGACTCACATTGCAATCTCTTTATCGAATGCAAAACAAAAAAACTCCGCGCAGGAGCAAAAATTGCGCTAATTAATAACACCGCTTTAAACGAAGATTTAGACTTGATGGCAGGTTTTATTGAGCAATCATACAAAACTATTATTGACTATCAACAAAATCATTATCCAAATTTGAAAAATAATAGCAAGCCAGTATTTCCAATAATAGTAACCTTAGAAGAATGGTTTGCCTATGGAGACGCAATAATACTAGAATTAGATAAAAGGGTGGCAATAAAACTTAGTACACTTGGTATCGATGATTCTATTATGCAACAAATGCCTTATTCTATTTGTTCTGCTGATGATTTTGAAAAGATAATGCAAATCATTGATTCTGTGGGAATCAAAAAGGTTATGGATAATAAAACCATAGGAGAAAAAAGACTCTGGGAGTTCAGACAGGTTGTATTTAATGACTTTAATCAAGAGTTTATTAACACAAAAAGCCTATTCCCAAATGACTTTGAAGAAATTAGCCCAGATTTTCTAAGCAAGCTACAATATGAGGAAAAAACCTAAATTGTGACTAAATTCACGCTTTTTATATTAGGATTAGGAAACTCGTTTATAAACCAAGTTCTTATATTTGACCATCGGCTGCGCACCGTCCAGCCGCCTTTTAATTGAGGCGGTTTTTTGGTATAATAAAAAAATAATATATGAATTTTATAATAATTATCTTTTCTCTGCTAACTTTTTTTTCCACCTTTCTCGGCGGAATTTTTGCCATAAAAAACAAAAGTAAAATTCATTACATTATGGCATTTGCCGCCGGCGTTTTACTTGGCGTTGTGAGTTTTGAAATTTTTCCAGAAATTATTGAGCAGGTAAAAATACATAATTTTAATTCTATTGAACCGATGGCGGCTTTGGTTTTAGGGTTTTTAATTTTCCATATTTTAGAAAAAAGCATTTTAATACAGCACTGCCACGAAGAAAATTGCGCTGGCCACAAGCACCCGCGCATAGGCGTTGCTTCTGCTTTGGCTTTAACAGGACATAGTTTTATAGATGGAATCGGTATTGGACTCGGTTTTCAGATTAGCCAGGCGGTTGGGCTATTGGTAGCTATAGCTGTAATATCCCACTCCTTTACAGACGGACTAAACAGTATGGCATTGATGCTTGCTAACAAAAATACCGCCAAAAAATCTAAAATATTTTTATTTTTACATTCTGCGGCTCCAATTTTAGGAGTTGGAGCAACTTTATTCTTCACGGTCTCCCCGCGTTTTTTAGTTTTATATCTTGGATTTTTTGCAGGCTTTTTATTATACATTGGAGCGTCAGATATTTTACCAGAAGCCCATTCAGAAAAAAGTTCATACAAACTTATAGGGCTTACAATTTCTGGCGCTTTATTAATTTTTGTAATCACTAGGCTTTTATAATATAATAGAATAAATAAAACAATTATTATCAATAATATGAAACTATTTAATGTATCCATACTT